>Ga0209006_10000008_pt1 | contig 210625 bp, 170 predicted proteins | sample JacPin_JW_Ref_O2_FD_188567 | JGI IMG/M metagenome (GOLD analysis project Ga0209006, IMG submission 188567) | Forest soil microbial communities from Algoma, Ontario, Canada - Jack Pine, Ontario site 1_JW_Ref_O2 (SPAdes) (version 2) | ecosystem: Environmental > Terrestrial > Soil > Boreal... | reverse complement strand
TGACTTATCACGCGCTATCGCAAATATCGCACTCTCCCGAAATGCTCATTGAGGCGCGCTGAGTGAAATAAGTGAACCGTGACCAAGCGGCGGACCGTCTTCGACTGCGATGAAGGCGTTGCGCCAATCGAGATTCAGACTTCGAAGGGGAATGGGCGGTAACGGCGTGTGATCGTCCGGCTCCGACTGAACCAGGCCAATGTCCTGGGTATTTGGGATCGTGACCGTCCATCGCAGGGGCATACCGTTACCTGCAGCGTCGAAGTAGACCAACTCGCCCGCATTTGCAACGAGCACTCCGCCTCCAGCGGTTGCGTGCTGTAATTTTACGCTTCCTGTAGGAGGATGCCGCTGCCAGCTGAGGTCGCCAGCCTGAATGTCGAACCGGATAAGAAGTGGACCGTTGGTTGCGTACAACGCATTTCCTTCTCCCAAAACCATGCAGTCCGCAAAGTACGAAGTGATTCCCGACGTCCAGAAGACCAGCGGCAATGTGAAATCCCGTTGGTTGTGAGAGTCGATCCGGCTTATATGAGCTTCCGAATGAAAAGGGCGATCCTTCGTTACATCCGGGTACAGTGTGGTCCAGGCCGCCAGCACGCCGCCAAATCCATCTGGAATTGTTTCACCGGCCGCAAGCCTGGTCTGGACGTGAAATTGGCCCTCTCCGTCTGCGTGGATGTGTTGAAACGTATTCCATTCCGCCTGGCCGTCAGTCGCGACGCGGAGAAGCGCGATTTTATCGTCGAAAGACCACTGCGTATCCTTGCACTTTTCCAAGTTCTGCGATTCAACGTGAGTTTCGACCTGGACGTAGATGTCGTCATCCGTACTTGTGAAGACGGAACCTGCGTTCGACGGACGCAGGCTGGTGAATACATTGCGTCGCGCGTCCGTGCACCTGAACCCGTTAATAGTGCTGGAGGACTGGGGGAAGTCAATCTTGAAACTTACTTGTCCCGTGTTCGCATTGAGGATCAGTAGCGCCGCGGACGGGGGATTGGAAAGCGTCTCGACGATACCGACGCTGTTGGAGGAATTAGAGGTCCAACTCTGCGAGAGACGCCCCTGGGATTTGTATCGCCAGGCCTCATGGCCGTCGGGGGCGATGCTTAGCAGAGAATCCCGGAAACGTCCGCGCTCCAACAACTGAACGCCGCCCGAGAAATCGCCTTCTAAGTGCAGGAGAATGGCCTGCCCATCGGGTGGGAGGCCAAGTTTGTTCAGGTCCGTAGGGTTGACGCCCGCAAAGGCGCTTTTAGCTCCTATGATGAAATACGCGTGATCGTTCACGACCTGTTGATTGAGGTACAAATCGCCCGATGGCGGAAGCACATGCTGGAAGGTGAGTGGCGTCGCGGTTGACGACAACCGCCGCATCCAGAGCTGTTGTCCGGAATCATTGAACGCACGCACCAGAGCGTTGTCTGCTCCGTTTCCTTCGATGGAATAGTATCCAACATCCGAGCCCTGGGCTGGCATCGCCGGTAACGCAATCAGGGTTTGAAATCCAGGAATGGGCAGCACGGACCATTGCACCGTGGCCTCGGTGTGGTTTAGGACGGCGAGAATTGTGACTGATGCGGTCGCCGAGTGCGATCCCGTGGATGCAGTAACAACCAGCCGGCCGGGTTCCTTTGCGAGGAGCTCGGTCCTGTTGTCTTCATGTATGATTTCGGCGATGGAAGACGAAACCGACCACTCAGCATCGGCGAGAGGATTACCCGTTTGATTGATGACCGAAAGAGGAGCACTTTCGCCCACGAGTATTGCCAACGTGCTCGGCGTAACGGCCAAAAGAGGCGGCAAAGATGATTGCGCCGAGGCGTTGACCGATGACAATGCTAGGAGATATAGGAAGAGCGAAACCGCGACAGCCCGCCGTACAAATCTGCGATCGAGCTTGTTTTGGTTTCGAAAAAACACACCCTAGCATCCTTCCGAAATCTCATTTGTCTCCACTAAAGAGTAACGATTTCTCTTATTGAAAAGAACTGAACGGAAGGACAGGTATAATCAAAGCGATACGTCAACTTTCATTTGTCGTTAACGTCAATCGAAAATGGGCGGCCTCAAATTGGTTGATGTGTCGAGCCCAACTCATGATTAACGCACAGATCGGAAACTGACCTAAACTATGTGGGCCATGAGCGCCATCGACGAAGTGCTCGCAGCAAACGAAATCTACTCGCGCACCCATGAGTTGCGCAAACAAAGCCCGCGTCCCGTGCGCAAACTCGCGGTCCTTACTTGTATGGATACGCGGCTCTCCATTCGCACTCTGGGGCTGAGCACGGGAGACGCGCACATCATCCGCAATGCCGGGGGCATCGTCACCGAGGACACGCTGCGCTCGCTGGTGGTATCACACTATCTGCTGGGCACTGAGGAAATCATGGTCATCAATCACACCGATTGCGGCCTGATGCTCACTAGCGAGCAGGACTTGCGCAGTAAGATCCAGAATCGTACAGGGACGGCCGCCGTTGCTCCGGCCTTCTTCTACGCCTTCCAGGACATCGATGAAAATGTGCGCCACCAATTGCAGAAACTCCGCACCCATCCCTGGATTCCCAAGAGCGTAGCTGTCCGTGGCTTCGTCTACGACGTCGCCAGTGGACGTCTCCGCGAAATCGATGGCGCCTAACTCATCCGCGACTCAACAACTGGGCGTTGAAACAGATTGAACAGCAATTGTTTGGCGTAGCCGCGCCTGCGCCAACGCAGTGCCTGACAAACGCATTAATCCGAACCTGAACCACTACCGGGCATCGCTTTCATTAGCCTATCCCCGAATCGGCTGCTACAATGCCGCCATGGCTGATTGGCGGCAAATCCAGGCGCGTATTCGCAAAGCGAAAAACAGCGCCGACGCACAGACGAAACTCTCCGAGCTGTACCAGCGCACACACGACGCGATGGTGGCCTGGGAGTTGGGAGCCGTCGCAGAAAAAGCCGAACGAAATGAGGACGCCGTGAAGTGGTACACAATTGCAGCGGAACGATTCCGCCGCGCTGATTGGAAGAAGAAAGCTGAGGAAGCTCTGGCGCGATTGGGCGCGCCAATTCCGGTGGCGGGTGCTAAACCAAGCCCCGAGCCCACGTTTGCCGCCGAAAGCAGCACTGAAGTTGAGCCTAACCACGAATTCAGCGGACCCAGCGACTCGCAAGACACCCAACCGCGCCTGGCGCTCGGCGAAATTGCCGAAGACTCGGTGGACTACACGGGCGACGCGATCGAAGTAGAGGTCGTGCATCTTTCCGACGCCACGCCTCCTTCAGGTGCCGCTCCAATCGATGCCGACCCCACCGGCAAGAAAAAACGCCGCCGCGGACGTCGCGGTGGACGAGGTCGCCGTCGCAAAGGCGCTCCCGCCGCCGCTGGCTTGCCTTCGCAAGCATACGCGGAGTCTAGCGCCGCTCTGGTGCCACCGTCGTCCGCTGCGCCACAGGCGCGCGTGCCGGCGCCACGATTTCAGCCTTCGCGGCCTGCTCCGCAGGTTGAAACCTATGAACGCATTCCGGTTGCGGCGGCTGCAGTGCCTCAAGAACCGGAATACACGCCGCCAGCCGAGCGAGCCGCTCCGATGCTCCCTTCGGAGCGCACCGCGCACGGCCGTGCCGGCGATCCAGCCCTGGCCTCGCGCATGTCCAAACTGGAATCCATGTTGCGCCGCCTGGTTTCCAGCCCGCTGCATCGCCTGGACGAATCGGATTCGGCTCCAGCCGGGCCGGGCGTGTTCCTGCTTTCCGATTCCGACCAGATTACTTCCTACTACATCGAGGCTTGCCAGACGTTGCGCGTCGGCCTGGGAAATCTCGCCCGCGGCAGCGGACGCAGCACCACGAAGCCCGTTCGCGGCGGACGTCCGGCCTTCGACAGCGGCCTGAAGACGAAACTCGCCGAGCATTTGGGCATCGGCGAAGCGAAAGTCTCGCAATATCTGAAGGACCACTGCGTGGTCCGCTGGATCCAGCTCGACGACGATGCTCCGCATCTGGCGCATTTCGCCATCGGCGTGCTGCGCACGCCCCTCAACTTGGACTGAAATTGGACTGAAAAACAGGGCTAAAACATAGTCCGGCTGGTACTTGGGCCTCTCCATTAGCTGCGCCTGGGCGCCGTTCAACCCCCGAATTGCACCTTTAGACGCACCCTCCTAGACGCCCAGTTTGAAACCGTGCAAACTTTGGTACCGTAACTGGTTACGGATGTGGCTCATCCGTAGGGGTCAGGCCTCGGGGGATTCAAGCGATATTTTAGAAGGTCGTTCGAAAGGGAAAGGTGGAATTATGCCGAACGCGATAAGCACAAAACTTTGGAAATCGTTCGATTGGGCGCTGTGCAAGACTGCCGGCGTCACATTCAACACGATTCAGTACTTCAATAAATTTAATCCGAACCCTTCGTTCACGCCGAAGTGGTCTGAGAAGCCGTTGCTGAAGTCATGGGAAAAGTCCAAGCCGACGCTCGGCTGGCCGCGTACCACCGATTCACTGTGTCCCGATTGCGTGCGCGAAGCGCGCGATCTGATCATCAATGGGAAAAAAGACTGGACCGATCTGGTGCACGAAAAAGTCGGCGAAATCAAAGCGCAAATTATTGAGCGCGACGGCCAGGTCTGGATGGTGAAAGAATGCGCCACCCACGGAAAATTCGAAGACTTGATGGCCGTTGATGCCAAGTTCCTGGAATGGATCGAAAAGAATTTCCCCGGCCGCGATATTCCAGCGCACAACGACGAAGGCTTGCATCGCCACGGTTCCAGCACGGTTCGCCATGGCCGCGGTTCCGTACTCACCGTCGACCTTACCAACCGTTGCAACATGATGTGCGACCCCTGCTTCATGGACGCGAACCAGGTGGGCTACGTTCACGAACTGAGCTGGGAAGAAATTCAGGAAATTCTCGAGAACGCCACCAAGATCAAGCCCCGCCGTCAGATGTCCGTGCAGTTCTCCGGCGGCGAACCGACCATGCACCCGCGGTTTATTGACGCCGTGCGTTACGCGCGCAAAGTCGGCTACAACAGCGTGCAGGCCGCTACCAACGGCATCGAGTTCGCCAAGAGCAAGGAATTCTGCAAGGCAGCTTTCGAAGCGGGCATGCGTTACGCGTACCTGCAATTCGACGGCATCGGCAACGACGCCAACAGCCACCGCCAGGTGGGCAACCTGTTTGACGTGAAGCTGCGCGCCATCGAGAACATGCACGAAGCCGGCATCGAAATCGTTCTCGTCACCACCATCGTAAACAACGTGAACAACGATCAGGTAGGCCCGATCGTGAAGTTCGCCATGGAAAACCCGAAGAAAATTTCCTTCGTGTCCTTCCAGCCCGTATCCTTCACCGGACGCGACGAGGAAATCACTCCGGAACGCCGCATCCGCCAGCGCTACACGCTTTCGCATCTGGCGAAGGACGTCAGCACGCAAGTCGGCAAAGTCGAGCCCACGCGCGACTGGTTCCCGATTTCCTTCATCAGCACGTTCGCGGGCTTTTCGGACTTGGTACACGGCCCCGATTCGCAGTGGGGTTCGCTCTCCTGCGGCTGCCACCCGAACTGCGGTGTCGGCACGGCGTTGATGATCAACAAAGAAACCAAAGAGTGGGCGCCGGTTCCGCGCTTCCTAAACGCACAACAGCTGACGAAGGACGTCGCGGCAATTACCGATGCGGCCCGCGGCAAGGCCTTCTCCAACTTCATGATGGCGATGGCCGTGCTGAAGAATTACAGTCCCTTCCAGGGGCCGCCCAGTTTGCGGCTGAAGGATCTTTGGAAGAAATTCGATAAGACGTACGCGCTCTCGGGAAACGCGGACAAGAAATACGGCAAAGTTTCTGGCGACCGCACCTTCGAAGACGCCATGAAGCGCCGTAAGGAAGACCCTTGGAACTTCCTCTTCATCGCCGGCATGTGGTTCCAGGACCTTTTCAACTACGATTTCCGCCGCACCGAAATGTGCATCATTCCCTACGCCACGCAGCAGGGTGAAATTTCCTTTTGCGCGTACAACACCGGCGTGGGCTGGCGCAAAATCATCGAGAACATGCACAAGAACGCGACCGTCGCCCAATGGTACAAGGAACACGGCAAGCACGACGTCTTCGCGAAGGGCAAGAATGTCAATCTACAGAGTTACGAGCACTCGCTCCGCATTGACGCCGAAGACGCGTCGCGCGTTCGCCACTTGGAGCATGACATTCCGGTGACCGCGGCCGAAGAAGACCGCATCCGCCGCAAGAAGGCTTTCGAAGAGGCCGCCAAGGTTCGCCGCATTTACGAAGAACTCGTGCTGAAGAAGTCCACCGAGCCCGTGGTGCAGATCGGCTCGATGCAGCAGATCCTCAGCGCGGTTCCCGGCGTAACGGTAAAGCCAGTGCAGATCGCTCCGGCGAACGGCAATGGCAACGGGCATGCGAATGGCAATGGCCACGCAAACGGCAACGGCACAGCCAAAGTCGAAAAGCCCGAAGCCGAAGCCGCAGTAGCCGGCGACTAACTCAGCCAACGTACTCAACCATCTCCGCAGGGTAAGCAAGGCCAACAGCCCCGGCTCAAACCGGGGCTGTTGTATTTTCGGGGGGCACAATTGATCCGTAGCGAATCAGGTCACACAGTCTGCCCAATTAGTGCGAAAACAACCACTCCGGCAGCCCCGGCTCGCTGAATGCCTCGTCCCACACGTCGTGACCGATGCTGGGATACTCCGTGTACTGCGGAGTGCCGCCAGCCTTGCGCAGCTCCGCCACCCATTGCCGTGCGCGAGTGACCGGGACGAGCGGATCTTCCTCGCCTTGAAATATCCACATCGGAACTCTTGCCACGCGCGGAATCATGTAGGTGTCGCCGTATCCGCATAGCGCGATCGCCGCGGCAAATCGCTGCGGAGCGATTGACAGCGCCGCCCACACGCCTTCACCACCCATGGATTGGCCCACCACGTACTCGTGCGCGCGATCAATGCTGTACTGCTTCTCAATCGTATCGAGAATTTCGAGCGCCAGGCGGATTGCCACCGGCGGCGTATTGGCATGCGGGCGCGCCCAGCCTTTGGTTGCGTCCACCTGCGGCGCGAGCACGAACGCGTGATACTTCGTCTGATTTTCCGTCGTGGTCCAAAAGTGCGAGCCGGCGGAATTTCCGCCCGCAAGCTGTGAAAAATTATCCGAGCCGCGCCCCGCGGCACCGTGCAGCCATAACACAATCGGATATTTTTTCGCGGCCTCGTAATCCGGCGGCACGAAGAGGCGGTACACCATGGCCTCGCCGCTCGGGCTGCGATAGGAACCGGCGATGAATCCTGCAACAGCGGAATCCTTTGCCGGCGTCGGCTCGTGCGAGTGTCGCTGTTCACTTGTTTGCGCGTATGTGCAGAAGCAGAAGGAAAAAAATAGAAGCGCGAAAAATCCGCAGCGTGTTCCCCGAAATGTCCCCATCGGCTTATCGCGAATACTTCAAGACGTTCTGCGGCGGCTCGAGGCCCGCATTCAACCGAGGATCCGGAATTGGCGCACCCGGCGCCACGGGCAAAGGCAGCACGCCTGCCCAGATCGGCAACGCGTAATCAGCCTCGTCATCTTTCGGCGGGCCGGTGCGCACCTTCGCCGACATTTCCTCTAGCGGCAGCGCCAGCACCGACGTCGCTTTCAATTCCGTCTCCGTCGGCGGCCGCACGTCGTTCCAGCGCCCCCGCACGATGTGGTTGGTAAACGCTTCCAACACGCGATTCTTTTCGTCGCTATCTTCCACCGGTATCGCGCGCCCCAGCATCACCACCGACCGGTAATTCGCCGAATGATGGAACGCCGAGCGCGCTAGCACCAATCCATCCACTAGCGTCACCGTGATGCACACCTGGACTCCGCCGGCGAGCGTTCGGAGCATACGACTGGCCGACGAGCCGTGCACGTACAGCGTGTCGTCCACGCGCGCGTAGTTCGTGGGAATCACAAATGGCTGGCCGTCCACGACGAATCCCACGTGGCACACGAATCCTTCGTCAAGAATCCGATACACGGTTTCGCGATCGTATTTGCCGCGGTCGGGCAGGCGCTGAACTTTGGTGCGTGCTGTGGGGCTGAATGGCTCGGTCATCCATCGAGCGTAAATCGGCGCAGCATTCGCCGCAAGTGCCAATCTGGATGGCCGCGTTTCGCGCGCGCTCGCCCAGCGCTCACGCAGGCTACTGTCGCGGCGTTTCTGCGGCGGCCGCTGGCTTGGGCGGCGCAGCAATATGCACCACGCGAAATCCGGTGTAGGCCGGGTCCGCGGGGCGATACTGCGCCTTGCTGTCCGCGGGACGATCCGCGCTGCCGCCCAGCGTCTTGCCGGAGCCGTCGCCAGCAATCACCCACTCCGCCACGTTCCCGCCGAGATCGAACACAAGATCCTCGCCTTCATCGCCCTCCGCTGCAAAACTCCCCACTTCGCGCAGCAGCGGCGCGTCTCCCCGCAGTTCCTTGATCTTGGCTTCGAGCTTTTGCGCGTCTTCGGGATTCAGCGCGTAGGCGGCCCAGTAATCCAGCGTATTCTCACCGCTGCGCAGTTTGTAGAAATCAGCGGTTTCGCTTTCGTTTGGAAGCCGGTAGGTTTCGGCGGTCAGTTCGCTCAACCATTTGCAATATGCGCGGGCCTGCTCTGGTGTGATGCCGTTCGCCGGGTAATTCTCCGTGCCCGCGTCAAACTTGTAGTCCTTGTCGAACGCCGCGAACTGCACCCGCGTAATTTCAAATCGCCCGATTTCGATCGTGCCGCGCTTCACGGTTTCGGGAATCAACACATCCGGCGCGGAATTGTCCGGCGTCGCAGGCGGATGAAACGCCACGCCGTACGAACCTCCGGACTTCTGTACCGTCGCGCGCTTCAACGCCACTTCCAGCGGTGATCCCTTTTTCAGCGCTTCATTTTCCGCCGGCTTGGTCTTGAATAGATACGCATCGAACCACGCGGCTTCCTCATTCACCTTGCGCAATTGGTGCGTCAGCTTCCGCGGCCCGTGCGCTTCGCCGGGAAACAAAATAAATTTCACCGGAGCCTTGCCGATCGAATAAAGCGCGCGATAGTGCGTCCAGCCTTCCTCCGTGGGAACTTGGCGGTCAATGGTGCCGAAAAAAATCAGCGTTGGCGTCTTCACCTTATCCATTTTGAACAGCGGCGATTTCTCGATATAGAGCTGCGGATCTTCCAGCGGCGTTTTCCCGAAATAATAGTGGTCAAACGATTCACCGAAATCCACGTTGGCCCAATCGCTTAGCCATTCCACGTCTCCGGCGCCCACTACGGCCGCCTTGTAGCGGTCGGGATTGGTCACCGTTAATTGAATCGAAAGAATCGAGCCGTTCGACCACCCCGCCGCGCCGATCTGCTCGGGATCCACCAGGCCTTCGGCGACCAAGTCGTCCACTCCGCGCTCGATGTCCGGAATCTCCAGCTCGTAATATTTTCCGCAGCAGATGGACTCGACAAACTTCAGCCCGTAGCCCGTGCTGCCGTGATAATTCGTCTTCAGCACGAACGCGCCCTCCTGCGTCATCAGGTTCGGCGCGTACGCCCAGCGTTCGGACCATTGATCGTGATCCGCGCCGGCCGGTCCCCCATGCGTCGCGACAATCAGCGGGTAGACCTTGCCCGCTTTGTAATTGTCCGGATAGTAGAGGATGCCTTCCACGTTGTCGTCGTTTGCGCCCTTCCATTGCAGAATCTCGGTCTTCGCGATGGGCTTGTTCTTGAACTCCGGATTCAAATTGGTGATCTGTAGCGGCGAATTGATCTTCGTGCCGTCCAGCTTCGCGCGAAAGAATTGCGTCGGCACGCTGCCGGTGGAATGCTCGTAAATCAGCGTCTTGCCGTCTTCGCCGAGCACGAAACTGAAATAGTGCTTTTCGTCTTCGCTGGAAATGGACTTGCGTGACCATGTCCCGCCGTGCCGCGTGAAGCGCACGGGCTTGGTGTACACACCATCGGCTAGCAGGGCGATGAATCCGTCGTTCGTGGCTTCCAGCGATCGCGCGAAGCCGCGATCCCAGTCCAGATTCACTTCGCTCGATTTTCCAGCGGCCAGATCGTAGAAATATATCCTTTCGACGGTCGCCACCAGGAAGCGCGGATCGTCGGAATAGGGCGCGACCACATAAAATCCGGAGTTATCGTGCGTCCAGGCGATGTCAACCGGCTGAATGCGCTCATTCGCGAACACCGGAGTGCGTTCACCGGTCGCGAGGTTCACGACGTACGTCACCGGCGGAATCTTCTGGTCCCATGCGAAGCTCAATTCCCGCCGCGCCACGGCGACCGCTTTCTTCTTGTCGCGCGAAACTTCAAAACGCTCGATCCAATCGTCGTTGTCCGTCAGGCGCGTGACTTTCTTGTCCTTCACCGAAAATTTGTATAGCCGCACCGGCGCGCTGTGCGCGGTATCGTCCACCACATTCGAGTCGTCCTTGCGCTCTTTCGTTTGCCGCTCGTAGAGCGTGGGATCCTCTTCAGCACTGAAAATAACGGTGTCGTTGTCCAGCCACTCATATTGCTGGATGCCGCGCTCGAATTCCGTAACCGCCCAAGGCTCGCCGCCCGCGGCATTCAGCAACCACAATTGCGTGGGTGCCAGGTCGGGTTTCGGTTTTGGCAGCGCATGAGTGCTCATGTAAGCAATCGTCTCTCCCGAAGGCGACCAGCGCGGCTGCGACACTTCGTCCGTCCCACGGGTAAGCTGCACCTCCTTGCCATCATTCAAATTGGAAAGATACAGATTGCTGACGCGCAGATCCTTCTCTTTGTCCGCTGTCCCCTTAACCCACAATGCAAATCGCCCATCCGGCGAAATCCGGAACTGCCCCGCATCCTCCTGATAGACCACGTCCTCCGGCGTCCAACGATTCTTCTTGCCGACATCGGGCCTGGGGGTGTCCGACGCGGCCTGTGCCGCGACAACAGGCGCGAGCAGAAGCAATATTCCAGCCAGCAGGGTAGTCGCTTTCCAGCGACGAGCAGCAATCTTTTTCATGCATTCCTCAAATTCCATTTGGACTTGTAGGTGTCTGAATCAGGCAGCCGAAAAACTATCACAATCTCGCAGCATGCGGGTAGCTACGTCGCACGCGCCTTGAATCAAGCGGTGAGCATTCGTCTCGCTGCGCGAAATCAGCTAGAATGTTCTTGTTAACGCAACGGAGCCAACGCCATGGCCGTCAGCCGCGAGCAAGCACGCAACGAACACACCGGCAGCACGTCGCACGACCAATTCAGCGAGACGATTTACGGCGTGGTTTGCTCGACGTGCCACAACTACATCCTTATCGACAAGACGAACTGCCCGTCGTCGTGCCGCGAACACGAAACCTGCCGCGCGGCTTACGCTTAGTTTTCATCCGCAGCTCGCACAGTGGCCACCCTCCCACTCATAAAACTCCGCTTCGTCTTCGCCTAATCCCGATGCAACGCCCGCCGAGGTCCCGCCCAAGTCTCGATTGACGCCTCCCTCGCGCTTGCGTACGATGCGCCGCATGGGACAAGCACAACGCCTGGGAGCGCGCGCCCAAACATGAAATCACTCTTGAAAATAATTCTGTGGACCGCCATAGCGCTCGCCGGCGCCGGGGCGCTCGCCGCCATCGCCTTTGAACGCCGCGAGCCGCTCAACGCCGTCTGGTTCGTCGTGGCTGCGCTGTGCACCTATCTCGTGGCGTATCGCTTCTACTCGAAATTCATCGCGGCGAAAGTTCTCGCTCTCGACGACACCCGCGCCACTCCCGCCGAGCGCCTGGAAGACGGCCACGATTTCGTTCCCACCAGCAAATGGGTTCTCATCGGCCACCATTTCGCCGCGATTGCTGGTCCCGGCCCGCTCGTAGGACCCACGCTGGCCGCGCAATTCGGCTATTTGCCGGGAACGCTCTGGCTGATCGTCGGCGCCGCGCTGGGCGGCTGCGTGCAGGACTTCATCATTCTTTTCTGCTCAATTCGCCGCGACGGAAAATCGCTGGGCCAGATGGCGCGCGAGGAGGTCTCCAAGCGCGGCGGGATGATCGCTCTGCTCGCCGTCCTCGCGATCATGATTATCCTGCTCGCGGTCATCGCGCTGGTGATCGTCAAAGCGCTGAAAGAATCGCCGTGGGGCACCTTCACTCTCGCGATGACCATTCCCATCGCGCTGCTGATGGGAATTTATCTGCGCTACGTGCGCCCGGGCCGCGTGCTGGAAGCTTCGCTCGGCGGCGTCGCGCTGGTGATGCTAGCCGTCGTTTCCGGTCAATGGGTGAACGCATCGCCCGCCTGGTCCAGCGCCTTCACGTTTTCTGGCCCCGCGCTGGCGATTGCCATCATCGCGTATGGCTACGCTGCATCCGCGCTACCGGTCTGGCTGCTGCTCGCTCCGCGCGATTATCTCAGCGCGTTCATTAAGGTTGGCGCCATCGCCGCGCTGGCTATCGGCGTGATTTTCGTGCGTCCCACTCTGGAAATGCCCGCGTTGACGCGCTTCGTGGACGGAAACGGTCCGGTGTTCGCCGGGAAAATCTTTCCGTTCTGCTTCATCACCATCGCTTGCGGCGCCATCAGCGGATTCCACGCGCTGATTTCTTCCGGCACCACACCAAAAATGATCTTGCGCGAAGGCCACGCGCGCATGATCGGCTACGGCGCGATGCTCATGGAATCTTTCGTCGGCGTGATGGCCATGATCGCGGCTTGCGCGCTGCAGCCAGGCGTCTATTTCGCGATCAATAGCCCCGCGGGAATTGTGGGCAAGACGGCGGACGCCGCAGCCACGACCATCCGTTCCTGGGGCTTCGCGCTAGATTCGCAGACCATGTCCGCGCTCGCGCAGCGCGTCGGCGAACATACTCTGCTCGACCGCACCGGCGGCGCGCCTTCTCTTGCCGTGGGCATGGCGCAGATTTTCAGCGGGACCATCGGCGGCGAACGCCTCCTCAGCATCTGGTACCACTTCGCGATTATGTTCGAAGCGCTCTTCATTCTCACGGTGCTGGATGCCGGCACGCGCGTCGGACGCTTCATGGTGCAGGAACTCGGTGGACACATCTGGAAACCGCTCGGCAAATCCGGTTCCACCGCCGGGATTCTCGCCACCAGCGCTCTGATGGTCGGCGCCTGGGGCTATTTTTTGTGGCAAGGCGTGCAGGATCCGCTGGGCGGAATCAATTCGCTCTGGCCACTCTTTGGTATCGCGAATCAGCTGCTGGCGTGCGTCGCTCTGGTGGTGGCCACCACCATCCTGCTGAAAATGGGCCGCGCGCGCTGGATTTGGGTAACGCTCGCGCCGATGGTCTGGCTCGTAGCTATTACCATGACCGCCGCCTACCAGAAAATCTTCTCCGCGAACCCGCGGATCGGCTTCCTCTCGCAAGCCAACGTTCTGGCGGCCCAGATTGCGTCCGGCGCGATCCCCGCTGAAAAAATCGCGGTCACGCAGCGGCTGATTTTCAACAATCGCTTGGATGCCGTTGTCACCGCCGTTCTAGCCGCGATGATTTTGGTGCTCCTTGTCGAAGCCGTCGGCGAATGGATTGCGATTCTCAGCGGACGCAAGGCTGCGGTGCTGCATGAGTCGCCATACGTCACGACGCGCTGGGCCGAAGGGGACTAAAATGGCTTTTGTGGTGCGCGTGCATGGCGTTGTGCAACACAACCATAACGGGCTGCATCTTTCATTACGCGGCAGGCGTTCCCGGAATTCTGTGGAAGGCTTTCACCGAGACGAATTCGTCGTACGGGATCAGGTTCACGCGGTTGCATTCGGGGACGCCTCAGCAGCGAGAACGAAGATGATGAGCCGGCGGCTATTGGGCACGCTTTTTCTGTCATGGGCCTGTGCAGCTTGCCTGCAGGCACAGGAAGCCAGCCCGATCCCGGTTCCATCACCCGCGCCAGAATCCGATCCGGCTCTAGCTCATCGGCCCGCTTCGATACCGCCAGGCGATACTGCGAAGCCCGCGACGATTCCTTTGTCCGTGCCGATCGGCACGCCCATACAACTGGCACTCGACGAAGAGATTCGCATCAGGAAGGTTGGCCAGCCACTCACTGCACATACCGTCGAGCCAATTTATGCGTTCGACAAACTGGTGGTTCCCGTCGGCACGGTAATCTCGGGTCAAATCACGCGCATCGAGCCAGTCTCGAATGGGAAACGCTCGCTCGCTGCGCTGGATGCCGATTTCACTCCGTCGCGCGCGATTGACGTTACGTTCACCGAGCTGATTCTCGCCGATGGCAAGCACATTCCCATCCACACGGTCGTCACTCCCGGTTCCGGCCAGGTGATGCAATTCCTCACCGCGGCCAACGAAAAGGAACCCAAGGGTGTAAAGGACGCGGCGGCTGAAAAAGCCAAAGAGGCCAAGGAAGAAGCCAAGCGCGAGTGGGATGCCGCGATGCAGCAAGTGAAACAGCCCGGCAAATTTCATAAGTTCGAACACTACCTCGTCGCCCAACTTCCGATTCATCCGCAATACTTCAACGCCGGAACGGTTTATTTCGCGGAATTGCAGGAGGCGCTCGATTTCGGTTCCGAGCCGCTCACGCAGGAAATGGCGGCGTCGTTAGGCGCGGCTCCTCCACCGGGCAGCTTCGTGCGCACGCTCCTCGTTACGCCGTTGAATTCCGCGAGCACTCCGAAAGGGGCGCCGGTGGAAGCGGTACTTTCGCAGCCGCTTTTCGACGGCAAACACTTGATTCTTCCGCAAGGCTGCCGCTTGAGGGGCTCGGTGGTTCAGGTCGAGCCCGCGCACTATATGAGCCGCAACGGCCAGCTGCGCATGGTCTTTCACGAGCTGCTTCCGCCGGAAGGCGCTGGTGGTGCACTCGTGGCCCAGAAGGTGGACGCAAATCTGGAAGGCTTGCAATCCGCCGCAGCGGACAATGTGAAGCTGGACACGGAGGGCGGCGCCGAGGCCGGTTCGCCGAAATCCAGATATCTGCTGACCACGATCTCCATCGGCCTTGCGGCCGTGTCCGCTGGAGTTGGTGGCGACACTTTGGGCGATACCCCCGAACGCGCCGCAGGTGGTGCCGGAGGATTTAAACTGATCGGGATTGCGTTGGGCGCCGGCATACATTCACAGCCATTCGGTATGGCCATGGGAGCTTTCGGCGCGGCCAGATCCGTTTACGTCCATTTCATCGCGCGCGGCCGCGAAGTGGTATTCCCGAAAAATACGGCCATGCAGATTGGCATTGGCACGCGCCAAGCGCCTGCGCCAGCATCGTCCAGTGGAGGTGCAATCCAGCGATGACTTCTACACGAGCGCGCGCGCTTCGCATCCCGCGAAATATTTGGTCGTGGATTCGGCAGGTCAGCGGCGATGCGGCCTACGAAAATTATTTGCACTCAACGCGTCACGTCGCGGAACTGGCATGCGTTGATACCCACACATTGCAAGCAGGTTGCTCAACGCATGCCACATCCGCTCAACCACTCACGCGCGAGGAATTCTATCTCCACGCGCTGCGACGCCGCTATTCCACCGTCTCCCGCTGCTGCTAATTCGCGCGGATGACGGCTGCCTGCTAGCTGTTTCCGAGATACTCCACGTGGCAGTACGTTCCCAGCCTCACGTTGTACGCCAGGTACCAGCCCACGTGATCGGGATCATCATAAATCACGATCTGATCGGAATCCCATAGCCAATCGCCGCAATAGCCCAAATCAAACGGCGCGACGCTGAAGTAGAATCCGCCGAACCAGAATCGCGACGGACCTCCTCCGGCCAGGTGCCAGACATGGCCTCGGCCGATACCGCCCGTAAAGTGCCCGTGTTCCCAGGGATGATCGAGGTGGTAGTGCGCATCGTCCTTCCCGGTATCGTGCCCGATCCACTTGCCGTCCGCATGAACGTGCGGCGCGTTCGGATGGCCCTCTTTGTCGACGTAGGAATGATTCGCTTCGACCGGATGTCCGGCAGCTTTCACCGGAGCGGGACCGTGAGCAGGCGGGCGCGCTGGGGCGCCTTCGTGACCGCCACCCTCATGACCACCGCCGCCTGGCTTACCCTGCGCAAAAACCGGAAGACTACACAACAACAAAACTGCGAACAGTCCAGCAAAGTGCTTCATATTCACCTCCGAAATTAATGTACCACTGCTTGTCAAGGCCCAGCCGTCTGCACCCGACGCCCGCGGCGAAGGCTCACCCCGCGAGCGCCGCACGAGTAGTGTCCTAACTTGCCCGCTCCAGCCGCTTGTCATGCGAAGTTTGGTCAGTCATGGTGGAAATAGAAGAGGTTCCCATCCAGATCCTGTACGGTGAACTGCCGCAATCCCCAACGCTTTTTTCCCAGGGGGTCCACGATGTTCGCGCCTAACGACTTCAGTTCCTGGTACGACGCGTCGATATCTTCGGGATACACCCAGTGAACGGCAGGTTCGAACGGCGGCTTCCTCTTGCGAAAGAATATTGCCACTTTATCGCATGACACGGCCCCAATCTCTTTGCCTGGGTAAAGCCATCCAATCTCAAAGCCGAGTGCATCTCTGTAGTGCTGTTGTGCGCGTTCCACATCAGCGACCGGCAACTCCGGCACTGGCTGGCCAATCGAGCTCATTTTCTGTTTTGCGCCCACAAAGTTCTCCCTTGCTCTCCTTTATGCAATAAGACCGCCCACGCGTCAAATTAGGACACTACCACCGCGTGTCAAAGGTTGACCCAGCATTAAGCCCCGCATAGAATGGCAAGGTTGTGTTGAGGGCGCTACCCCAGCCTGTCGTGGGACCGGGGATTTCCAGACAGCCGATACCGGAGGAACAATCAGAATGGCCAGCGTCGAAGAACGCGTGAAAACTATTATCGTCGAGCAGCTCGGTGTGGACGAGGGTGAAGTGACTCCCACCGCATCCTTTGTGGACGACTTGGGCGCCGATTCGCTCGATACCGTCGAGCTGGTAATGGCTTTTGAAGAAAATTTCGGCATCGAAATTCCAGATGAAGACGCCGAAAAAATCGCCACGGTTAAAGACGCCGTGGATTACATCGAGAAACACGCCAAGGGCAAGTAACGCGCTCGCCCGTCGTCCCATTCCGTACAGGAGAAGTTCCCTTTGAATCGCCGAGTTGTGGTTACGGGCGTTGGACTGGTTTGCGGCTGCGGCATTGGCACCGAGGAAGTCTGGCGCAATCTGCTGGCCGGCAAGAGTGGCATTCGCGCCATCACTCATTTTGACGCCACCGCATTCGATTGCCGCATCGCCGGTGAAGTCCGCGATTTCGACCCGCTTAATTGGATCGAGAAAAAAGAGCTGAAGAAAACCGGGCGCTTCATTCAACTCGCGCTCGCCGCCGCCGATTTCGCCATGCAAATGTCCGGCTTGCAAGTCACGCCAGAAATCGCGGACTCCACCGGCGTGTACATCGGCTCGGGTATCGGCGGTTTCGACGTCATCGAGCGCGAGCATTCCAAATTTCTCGCGGGCGGTCCCGGCAAGATCTCGCCATTCTTCATTCCCGCAACCATCGTCAATCTCGCCGCCGGACACGTCTCCATCCGTCACGGCGCGAAGGGACCGAACTCCGCCACCGCCACGGCCTGCTCCGCTTCCGCGCATGCCATCGGCGACGCGTTCAAAATCATTCAGCGTGGCGCTGCCGATGTGATGATCACCGGCGGCACCGAAGCTGCTATCACGCCGATGAGCGTTGGCGGATTCGCCGCCATGCGCGCTCTTTCCACGCGCAACGACGATCCCGAACACGCCAGCCGCCCGTTCGACGCCGATCGCGACGGCTTCATCGTGGGCGAAGGTTCCGGCATGGTGATTCTAGAAACTCTGGAATACGCGCAGCGCCGCGGCGCGAAAATTCTCGCTGAAATTGTCGGATACGGAATGTCCGGCGACGCCTACCACATCACGCAGCCCGCCGAACACGGCGACGGCGGCTACCGCGTCTCGCTCGCCGCCCTGAAGGACGGCAACATTTCTCCCGATGACGTCAGCTACGTCAACGCACACGGCACGTCCACGCCGATCGGCGACGCCATCGAAACCGAAGCGCTGAAACGCGTTTTCGGCGCACGCGCCAAAAAAGTTCCCATCAGCTCGACGAAATCCATGACCGGCCATTTGCTCGGCGGCGCCGGAGGCCTCGAAGCCGGAATTAGCGTACTCGCCCTCCGCGACCAGATCATGCCGCCCACCGTAAACTACGAAAAGCCCGATCCCGAGTGCGACCTCGATTACATTCCGAATCACGCGCGCAAAGCCGAAGTCACCTACGCGCTTTCCAATTCCTTCGGCTTCGGCGGCACCAACGCCTCACTGCTCTTCAAGCGCTGGGTCGAGTAGCAGTATTCTACGCGCGGCCAAAATTGCCCTACCGTAACAGCGGCGTCCCCTGGTCCGTGTTCCCATCGATCAGATAGGACGTGCATCGCGCCTCGTGCGAATATCCCATCAGCGCGTCCGAGCCGTCCAGCCGGAAGTACAGTACGACAAAACAACTATGGATCATATCGCCCACGGGTGGCGTCCTTGTGAACACGATCGCCGTCGCCCCTTCGACCATCGGATTCGGCCCGCGATAGTTGAAGTATCCCGGCTCTGGCATGCCGCGCGCCGCCAAGAACTTCTCGATGTCCGCGCGCGGCGTCCCCAGCGGCAGTTGCGCAGCGATATCGCGAACCAGCGCGTCGTCGGACTGTAGCGCTGTCTCGTTCGTCCTCGCGGTGTCCCATTTCCACACGCCGAATAACAGCGCCCCTAATCCCACTGCGATCAGCGCCAAATAGCTGACGCCTTGTACCATCCCCGCACGGACCGTATTGTCCGACGCATAGCTCATGTCGCGCCCCTTTCCTGCCGGATGTCATCCGTTCTCTCGAATCGTCCACTCGGGATTACGTGTTCGTACATAGAACGATTCGTACTCCTCCCTGAATATCACAAATTGGCCGGCGCGTGCGCGTCCGCCGCTCCCATTTGTGCCGTTGCTGTAAATATGAAATACTGATAGCAGCTATCAGATTGTCATTTTCTCCATGCACCGGAGGTATTCTTGAAAATCGCTGTGTGCGTCAAACAAGTCCCCGCGAAAGACGCTCCTCTCGCCATCCTCGAAGGCGGCGCCTGGATTCGCGAGTCCGACATCGGTTTCGAAACCAACGAGCCCGACAGCTTCGCGCTCGAAGAAGGCCTCCGCCTGAAAGAAAAGCACGGCGGCGAAGTCGTAGCGATCTCCATGGGCCCCGAGCGCGCCAAACAAACCATCAAGGAAGCGCTCGCGAAAGGCGCCGACCGCGGCATCCACGTCTCCGATGTCAATTTCTTTAAACTCGATCCCCTGGGTTCGGCGCGTTCCCTCGCAGCCGCGATCCAAGCAGAAGATTTCGACCTGATCCTCACTGGCCTGCAAAGTGACGACCAAGGCTTCGGCCAGACCGGCGTGCTGCTCGCCGAACTTCTCGGCCGCCCGCACGCCACCATCATCATGGCCATCGAAGTGGTCGAAAATCACATGAAGCTCAAGCGCGAACTCGAAGCCGGCTGGTTTCAGCACGTCGAGCTGCCGCTGCCCGCCGTGCTTTCCATCCAATCCGGCATCAATAAGCCGCGCTATGCCACGCTCAAAGGCATCATGGCCGCCAAGAAAAAAGAAATCGCGACAGTAGATCGCTCCACACTGCGAGTGCCCGACGCGCCCACGCAAAAAGTCGAGCGTATCTATATGCCCCAAAAAACCAAGAAAACCGAATTCATCACCGGCCAGCCCAAAGAAATCGCAGCCAAGCTAGTCGAAAAACTGCGCCACGAAGCGCGCGTTTTATAGGGTCAAAATGAAAATTCTACTGATCACCGAACAACGCGACGCGCAATGGAACAAAGTCAGCTTCGAAACTCTAGCCGCCGCCCAGCAAATCGTCCAACTAACGAAGGGCACGCTAACCGGCGTGGTCATCGGCAAAGGCGTCTCCGCGCTAGCCGCCGATCTCTCCGCCTACCAACTCGACGAAGTCCTCGCAGTGGAACACGACCTCCTGGAAAAATACACGCCAGACGGCTTCGCGTTAGCCCTCCGCCAGGTAATCAAATCCCAAAAGCCCGACCTGGTCCTGTTCCCTCACACCTATCAAGTCCGCGATTTCGCGCCCAAACTAGCCGCCTCGCTCCACAAAGGCATGATCGGCGACTGCATCGCCTATCGCTACGAAAACGGAAAACTCATCTTCGTGCGCCAAATGTTTCAAGGCCGCACCTCCGCGGACGTAGTCTTCGTGGGCGAAGCTCCCTGGATCGCATCCTTCCAAGCCAGCGCCTTCCGCGCCGACCTCGCTGCCAAACATTCCAGCGGCACAGCGCCAGTAAAATCCGTAAGCGTGGAACTGAAACCAGAACAGATCCGAACCAAGCCGCTCGACCTCTTCCGCGAAGCCAAGCAAGCCGTGGACCTCACCCAGGCCCCCATCCTCGTCTCCGTTGGCCGCGGCATCAAAGCCCCGGAAAATATTCCTCTTGCCGAGAAGCTCGCGAAACTGATGGGCGGCGAAATATGCGCCTCGCGTCCTATCTGCGACGAAGGCTGGCTCCCCATGGACCGCCAAATCGGTAGCTCCGGCCAAACCGTCGCGCCCAAGCTTTATCTCGCGCTCGGCATCAGCGGCGCCATTCAACACGTCGTCGGCATGAAAGGCGCCCGCACCATCGCCGCCATCAACAAAGATCAGAACGCGCCCATCTTCGAAGTAGCCGATTACGGCGTAGTGGGCGACCTCTTCGAAATCGTCCCCGCCCTGATCGAAGAACTCGAAAAGCCAAAATAAGACCGTGGAATACGCAATGCTACCTGTGCATTACCTGTTCCACTAACACTCTCGATTCTCCGCGAGACCAATGTCCAATTTCGCGACACCACTTCTCGCGAACGGGCATTCCGTCGCGTCAACAGTCGAGCCATCTCCCCTAACTCGCTGAATCAAAGTCCTTTATCTCGTGCCGACGTTGGCATCCCACCTGCAAATCCCTTGCGGGTGATGTGTGCCAGCGCGTAGTTAGCGCGCCCGATTGTGCGTAGGGGCGGGTCTCAGACCCGCCCGCTGTAGCGTGCGCACAGAATTTGCTTTTCTGTGAGGAGCGACCAATGACCTCAATCCTGCAAGACCTCAAATACTCCCTCCGCACGCTCGCAAAATCACCCGTCTTCACCCTCGTCGCCATCCTCACTCTCGCCCTCGGCATCGGCGCCAACACCGCAATCTTCAGCGTGGTCAATGCCGTCCTCCTTCGACCTCTGCCCTTCAAGAATCCTTCGCGCCTCGTGTGGTCCTGGGGAAATTGCCCTCTCTGCGATCAAGGCGCTGTTTCGCCCGCCGACTTCCAGGACTATCGCGCTCAGAGCCGTTCCTTCGAATACTACGCCGCGATGGCCGTCGGCAATTCGCTTTTCAATCTCACTGGTAATGAAAAACCCATTCAGATCAAAGGCTCGATGGTCACAGCAGGCTTTTTCAATGCTCTCGGCATTCAACCCCGCTACGGCCGCGTGTTTAACGAATCGGACGAAAAGACCACCGATCCAGAAGTCGTAATCCTCAGCCACCATTTGTGGCAAGACCGCTTCGGCGGCGATCCCAACGTGATCGGAAAATCCATTTCGCTCGACGGCAAATCGCGTAACGTCGTCGGCGTCCTCGCGACCGACTTTCCTGTCCTCACCCAGGCTGATCTCTGGTTCCCGGCTCCGTTTCTAAATCAGGGGATGCAAACCCGCCGCTCCCATTTTCTCCGTCCCATCGGCCTGCTCAAGCCCGGCGTCACCATCTCTCAAGCGCAATCTGAACTCGACGCCATCGCCGCTCGCCTCACCAAGCAATATCCCGTCACCAACGCCGGATGGAGCGTGAAACTCGATCCCCTGCAAAACGTTCTCATCGGCAACGTGCGTCCCGCGTTCATGGTGCTCATCGGCGCGGTAGCTCTCGTTCTCCTCATCGCCTGCGCGAACATCGCCAGCCTTCTCTTCGCGCGAAATACCGTACGCCAGCGTGAGATCGCCATTCGCAGCGCGCTCGGCGCGGGACGCTCACGTCTGCTCCGCCAACTCTTGACGGAAAGTTTGGTCCTCGCGCTCGCTGGAGGCCTCGCCGGAATTTTTCTCGCGAATGCCGGCGTGGAACTCTTGAAGCAACTCGGCCCGCAAAGCCTTCCGCGTCTCGATGAAGTAAATGTAAGCGGCGCCGTCCTTGCCTTCACCTTCGTCACCACAATTCTCACCGGAATATTGTTCGGTCTCGGTCCCGCGCTGAAAGCCAGCCGTCGCGATCTCACGCAGAGTCTGAAAGAAGGCGGCGCTTCCGGCGAATCGCGCTCGAAACATCGCGCGCACAATGCGCTGGTCGTCGCCGAAGTCGCTCTTTCCGTCGTGGTGCTAATCGCTTCCGGCCTGCTGCTCAATAGCTTCTGGCGCCTGATGCGCGTTCATCTCGGATTCGATCCCGCGAACGTCCTTACCACCGAAGTGTCGCTCGTCTCGCCGCGCTACGACGCCGAGCAGCGCCGCGAATCCTTCTTCCACGACCTCCAAGACCACCTCCAATCCTCCCCCGGCGTCAAAAGCGCCGGCTTCATTTCCGAATTGCCTCTCAGCGGCGAAGCGAACGATACTTTCTTCACCATTACTGAACATCCTCCCGCCAATCCCAACGACAACGATGACGCGGATTTTCGCAACATAGACGGAGACTATTTCGGTGCGATGCGCATTCCGCTTCTTGCCGGACGAGCCTTCGAGCGCCAGGATTCCACAGAATCCCGCAACGTCGTGATTGTTAACGAGCCATTCGTGAAGAAATTCTTCCCGAACGAGAACCCCATCGGAAAACACTTGAAGATGTTTGAAGGCAAACCCGAATTCGTAGTACGCGAGATCGTCGGCATCGTCGGCGGCAACAAACACTTCGCATTGCAGGAATCTTTGCGTCCCGAAATGTTCAAGCCGGGCTCTTTCACCAGAATGAACATCGTTGTTCGCAGCGCGGGCGATCCTGCAATGCTTACGACTGTCGTGCGCGAGTCCCTGCGCGCGATCGATCCCGATGAGGCCACCTCCACCTTCCGCACCATGGACGACGTCGTATCCAGTTCCGCCGCAAGCGACCGTTTCAACACTCTCCTGCTCGGCGCCTTCGCCGCCATCGCCTTGCTGCTTACCGCCGCTGGAATTTTTGGCGTGCTCTCTTATCTCGTCACGCAGCGCACCCGCGAAATCGGTCTCCGCATGGCGCTCGGCGCGCAACCCAAGGATGTTCTCCAAGTGATCGTGGGCCATGGCCTGCGGCTCGTTCTGCTCGGTCTCTGCATCGGCATGGCGGGCGCGCTCGTGGTGACACGCTGGATGTCCAGCGTCCTGTTCGACGTGAAGCCCACCGACCCGCTGACGTTCACAGCAGTGGCCGTAGTGCTAGCCGCGGTCGCGTTCCTGGCGTCATACATCCCAGCCCGCCGCGCCATGCGCGTAGATCCCATGGTCGCGCTACGCTATGAGTAAATGTTACGAATGAGCGCCGCCGGTTCTTCTGCTTTTGAATTTGTGAATCGGCCTGCAGGCCGATTCATCCTGAGATTCGGCAGTGCCGAATCGAAGGGTAGGTGCGGGTCCCGCGTCTGCGGGACCCGCACGCTGTAACGCGAACTTAAAATCGCCCGCCACGAGGGGAGCGCATCAGTGAACGCCATAACCCAAGACCTGAAATTCGCCATTCGCATGCTCCTGAAGTCCCCCGGCTTCACCGTCGTCGCCCTGCTCACGCTCGCCCTCGGCATCGGCGCCAATACCGCAATCTTTAGCATCGTAAACGCCGTCCTGCTCCGTCCGCTTCCGTTCAAAGACTCATCCCAACTCGCCGTCCTCCGCGAAACCTACAAAAATGTCGGTAACGTTTCCGTTTCCTATCCCGATTTTCTCGACTGGAGGCAGCAAAGCCACGCCTTTGCCGCCATGGCCGTAATCAACAACGTCGGCTTCAATCTTTCCGGCGTCGCCCAACCAGAAAATATCGGCGGCTACGCTGTCTCCCCAAATTTACTCGCACTCCTCGGTGTCCACCCCTTTCTCGGCCGCGATCTTCTTCCTTCCGAAGAAAAACCAGGAACCGCTCCCGTCATCCTCCTCAGTTACCAGCTTTGGCAATCGCACCTCGGCGGCGATCCTGCCGCCATCGGCCGCTCCATCACCCTCGACGGCCGCGACTTCTCCATCGTCGGCATCCTTCCTCCCAACTTCCGTTTTCTCGATCGCACCGATGTTATCGTCCCCATCGGCGTATTCGCCGCTGATTACACCGACCGCGCCGAACGCGGCGACATGGACGTGGTCGGCCGCCTCGCCCCCGGCGTCGCACTCTCGCAAGCCGCCGTCGAAATGGAAACGATCACCGCTCGTCTCGCCGCACAATACCCTCAATCCAATCACGGTTTCGGCGCACATCTCGAATCGTTTCGCCAAGCATTCACAGGAGACACCCGCCTCGCCGTCCTCGTCCTCTTCGGCGCCGTCGTGTTCGTTCTGCTGATCGCCTGCGTCAATGTCGCCAACCTCTTCCTCGTGCGCGGCGCGGCACGCGCTCGCGAAATCGCGCTGCGTCTGGCATTCGGCGCCAGCCGTGGTCGCGTCGTTCGCCAGATGCTGACGGAAAGCTTCCTGCTCGCGGTCTGCGGCGGAGTGCTCGGCATACTCCTGGGAGCGTGGGGAATTTCCGGACTCGGACATTTGCTGCCCGCTGACTCACTGCAGACGATGGGCGTGCGCATGGACCTCAGCGTCTTCCTTTTCGCTGCCGCCATGATCGTTCTCGTGACCTTTGCCTTTGGACTAATCCCCGCGCTTCAAGCCACCCGCCCGGATTTGCACGAAACTCTGAAAGACGGCGGACGTAGCGCAACCTCCACCTCCGCGCAACATCGTCTGCGCGGCGCTCTCGCCATCGCCGAAACCGCTCTAGCCCTCGTCCTCCTCATCGGCTCCGGCCTCATGCTCAAAAGCCTCTACCATCTCATTCAAGTCAGCCCCGGCTTCCAACCCGCCCGCCTCCTCTACATGGAAATGGACCTGCGCACCGACCGCTATTCCAAAGATCCTGCCATCCTGAATTTCTGGCTACGAGTCCTCGATCGCGTCCGCGTGATCCCCGGCGTCGAATCGGCTGCACTCGGCACCGTAGTTCCCCTCACCGGTAATCACCGCCGCTCAGATATCACCATCGAAGGACTTCCCATTCCTGGTCCTGGAGAATTCCCGCATCCCGACCGCCACACGATCAGCCCCGCCTACATCACCACGATGGGCATCCCGCTTCTGCGCGGCCGAAACTTCTCCGATGCTGACAACGAGACCGCCCCAGACGTTGCTCTCGTCAACTCCACCATGGCCCGCCGCTTCTGGACCGACGGCGACCCGATCGGCAAACGTTTCCTGTGGGGCCATCCCGGCAAGGACGAAAAATGGATCACCATCGTAGGTGTTGTTGCGGACACAAAGCTCTACGGCCTAGACAATCCCGCGCGCCTCGAAGTTTATTCTCCGTACCGCCAACGCCCCAGCGCGGACATGAGCCTGGTCGTCCGCTCCGCCGTGGACCCCGCCAGCCTAACCTCCGCCGTTCGCGCAGCCGTCGCCGCGATTGATAAGGACCAGCCCGTCTTCGACGTCCACACCATGCAGCAGCTGGTGGATGATTCCATCTCGACGCGCCGCCTCACCCTCGTTCTTCTCGGCATCTTCAGCGCTCTCGCGTTGATCCTTGCCGCCATCGGGATTTACGGCGTTATGGCCTACAGCGTCGCGTTGCGCACGCAGGAAATCGGCATTCGCATGGCGCTAGGCGCGCAGCAACAGGACGTCCTGCGCCTCATCCTCGGCCAAGGCGCGCAAATCGCATTCTTCGGCGTAGCCATCGGCCTAGCAGCCGCGGCAGCGCTAGCTCGCCTGCTCTCCAGTCTCCTATACTCCGTCAGCGCCAGCGACCCGCTAACTTTCGCAGCGGTAGCCGTCCTTCTCGTTGCCGTCGCGCTAGTCGCGTGCTACATCCCAGCCCGCCGCGCCCTCCGCGTGGACCCCATCATCGCCCTTCGCTACGAATAATCGTCAGCCCGCCGCGCCCGCAGTGCGCCGCGCCCGCTGAGCGCAACGCCACCTCGGTCGCCTTTGAATTCGTAAGGGCGGGTCTCAGACCCGCCCGCCGTCCGTCGCCCTGCAGGCGCTTTTGCCTTTCGTCGTCATCCTGAACCCGCGACTGCGGGTGAAGGATCTCTCCCGCTATCTCTGTGTTCTCTGGTTTTCTCCGTCTTCTCTGTGTAAAATCTCTTACCTTTCGCTTAGCTCTTCGCATTCAACATCACGTCGCAAAAAATGGAAGCGCGATGTACACACACAACCGTTCGCAATTCCGCGCGCATCGTGCTACCGTAGTTCGTGAATACTTTTGACAATCCGTCCTCCGCCGCCAACCTCACCCCGAACTCTCGCCGTCTCTACCGCAATTCCAATGTTCCGCCAAGCCACCCGGCCCGCCAAACCCCAATTTCTATTCGATACTTTTCACGCCTTTTCGCGATCCCCGAAAAACTCAACTCCCGCATAATCAACACCGCACAAATTTCTATTCGATACTTTTGCAGGCTTTTGCCGCTCTCCGAAAGGTTCAAGTCGCTCATAATCAGCAACTTAGACTCAGAAATTTCTATTCGATACTTTTGGTCGCCTGCCGCTCGCACGCGCCTCGCCGCAATTAATCAACCAAAATCCCCAAAGTCAATGATTTCCGGCCACGTCGCTCTCATCGCACCCCCATTTTCCATTTTCTCTTTTCCATTTTCCTCCTCTGCTAATATGGCGCCATGACCGACACCAACATCCAACGCGAACAACTCGAAGCCGACGTCCTAATCATCGGCGCCGGACCCGGGGGCCTCTCCTGCGCCCTGCACCTCGCCAATCTGATCGAAAAACACAACGAAGCGAAAAAATCTCCAGCGCTCTCCGCGGAAAATATTTACGTCCTGGAAAAGGGCCGCGAAATCGGCGCGCACCAGCTTTCCGGCGCGATCATGGACCCGCGGGGACTGCGCGAGCTCGTCCCGGACTTCGAGAAAACCGCTCCCCTCGACACTCCCGTCACCGGCGACGCCGCCTACTACTTCACCGCATCCAGCAGCTACAAACTTCCCATCACTCCGCCGCCGCTGCAAAATCACGGCAACTACGTCGTCTCGCTCAACAAGCTCGTGAAATGGCTTGGTGGCCTGGTAGAAAAAAAGGGAGTGAATCTCTTTACGCAATTTGCCGGAAGGGAACTGCTCTACGACAAGAACGGCATCGCCGGCGTCCTCACCGAAGACAAGGGGGTCGACAAGAACGGTAAGCCGAAAGACAACTTCACCCCCGGCTACGAATTGCGCGCGAAAGTCACCGTCCTCGCCGAAGGCCCGCGCGGCTCGCTCACCAAGGAACTCGTCAGCAAGCTGAAGCTCGACGGTCTGAACCCGCAAGTTTACGGCCTGGGTATCAAGGAATTGTGGGACGTCCAGCCCGGAAAAATCGCCACTGGTTATGTAGCCCACACGCTCGGCTGGCCGCTCAGCTCAGACCTCTACGGCGGTGGCTGGGTTTACGGCCTGCAGAATAATCGTGTGTCGCTGGGCATGGTCGTCGCGCTGGAATATCACGACCCGCTTTTCGATCCGCACGAAGCGTTTCAGAAATATAAAACGCATCCGTTCGTCGAAAATATTCTAGAAGGTGGAAAGCTTATCCGCTACGGCGCCAAAACCGTTCCCTACGGCGGCTGGTATTCCATGCCGCGCAGCTATGTGGACGGCGGCCTGATCATCGGCGATTCCGCCAGCCTGCTGAATTCGCAGCGCCTGAAGGGAATTCACACCGCGATCAAAAGCGGGATGCTCGCCGCCGAAACGATTTACGAAGCTCTCTGCGCCGGAGACACGTCCGCAAAAGCTCTTTCTGCCTATCCGCAAAAAATCGAAGCGAGCTGGATCAAAAAAGAACTCTGGGAAGTTCGCAATTTCCACCAGGCCTTTCACGGCGGTTTGTATTCGGGTCTGGTGCAGGCAGGATTGCAATTCGTAACCGGCGGCCGTGGCCTCGGCGATCCCATGCGCAGCGAGCCGGGTTACCAGGAATATTCGAAACTGAATCGTCCGCGCACGCTGGTGGACCAATCCACGCGCTTCAAAGGCGACGGCAAGCTCACTTTCGATCGCCTCACTGACGTCTATCATTCCGGCACGCGCCACGAAGAAGACCAGCCGTGCCATCTCGTTGTGCTCGAACCGAATATTTGCGGCGATCGCTGCGTCCGCGAATACGGCAACCCCTGCCAGTATTTTTGTCCCGCGGCGGTCTACGAGATGGTCACGGAAAAAGGCGAGCCAAAACTGAAGATCAACGCTTCCAACTGCGTCCACTGCAAAACCTGCGACATTGCCGACCCCTACCAAATCATCAACTGGGTCCCGCCAGAAGGTGGCGGCGGCCCGAACTACGAAGGAATGTGAATTGCGCTAAAGCGTAATTCACCCTGAGAACCGGCAGTGCCGGTTCGAAGGGTCTGCGCCACACCCGAGCACGCGGTTTTGCCTTTGAATCTGTAGCGGCCAGCTTCAGCTGGGCGCCTTTGACTTGGTTTTGCGTGAGAGCGTGGCTTCCCGGTGCCTCGAAACGGAGTGTCACGTGTCATCCCGAACGGAGTCCCGCGCTTTTTCTTCCCCGCCGCATTTTGGCGGGCGCGGGACGCAGCGAGAGATTTGCTTTCCGCGGAACATTGAGGAACGGGCTTGAGCTCCCGAGGCCGCGCGTTTCGATGTCGGTTGAATATTCCGGCAAGAGGCGCTTCTAACTGCTCCCGCCAAACGCTCTCTTCAATCGCGCCCAAAATCCTTCCTTCTTGCCTCCGGACGAGTTCGCATCGCTCGCCCCTTGCTTTCCCGGCGATGAACTACGCTTCTGCGCCACCGTTTCCAAATGTGGCGCTTCCACATGCCCCGTGAACTGATAATCCGGTTCCACATGCACAGTCCGCACCAGCAAAACCGCCTCAATCGCGGGATCTTCCGGCGGCGCGGGAGCGGCCGAAGCCGAATACACCAGCGGCGGCAGAATAATCTTGTACTCCGGCACCGAAACAACCGGCGGAGGCGGAGCCGCGTCTTTCGGCGCCGGCATAATCGGATGCGTCTGGTTCGCGCCCGCCAGAATCCGCAACTGCACATTCGGTTCCGGCGTAGGCTCCTTCTCAGCAACCGCAGTCGGTGGTGCAGGCGTCGGCGCAGGCGTCGCTTCCGAAGGATACTGCTCCGTATTCAACTGGTTTGGCGACGTAACGCCCAGCACCGGAATCTGCGGCGGCGGCAGCGACTGCACATGCATCGGCGTGCATTCGCAACTTCCTGGCGCGCCCGCCACAGGCACCAGGTTTCCCGCGGACAGAAAGAATTCGCCGCTTTGCGGGACGATCAGTCCCGCGCCAGTAAATTGCTGCTCCAGCCGAATCGCGCCGCTCGTCGCAACGACGCACAACGAATCGTTCATATCCAAACCAGCGGTGATATCGCGGCTCGCTCCGCCAATATCCAGCGGCGTTGCAATCATCGTCGGCGTAAAGATCCGCAGTGGCGTGCTCGCAGGCAGCTGCAAATGAATGCGCCCGAAATTCAGCGCCAACGTAATCGAAGCCCCGGATTGCAACAGCGTGAACTTCGCCGGCCCGCAGATATCTACTTGCCCGCCCGCAACCAACGCCAAGCGTGCTTTCCCGTCGTGTACCGTCAGTGCGCTGCCGTTGAATACGAAGCTCGGCGATCCATGAGCCGCAGGCGCGCTCTCCGCCGCCGTACCGTTGTCCACCGACACATCATTCCCCTCGACGTGCCCGATCGCGCCAGGAGGCGCTTGCTGCCCGCGCAAAAGCTGCGGCCCCGTGAGAAGCGCAGCGCACGTCAGAAACAGCATAGCCGCAATTCTGGGCAGCAACGGAAACGCTCGGTAACGCGCGGATTGTGGTCGGGAGCCCATCGAGACCAGCGCGAGAATCTCCTATACTATACCGCAGTGGATAACGACGCGAAATCCGCCGCTCCTGCAAGCACTCCCGCCGGCAATTCGCCATTCGATCTGCGCGGCCCCCACCTTTCGCGCTGGCGCCGCATGCAGATTCCCGTTATCGCCTGGCTCGTGCACGGCGCGATTCGCCTGATCGGCCCCACGCTGCGCCTCGACGTCGTCGGCGCCCATAACGCAGTCATAATCGAACATGGCGGCGAAGTCGGCATCGGCGCCTTCTGGCATCGCTGTATTTTTTCCGCCGCGTGGGTCTGGCGCAACCGCGGCATGGTGATAATGAACACGGTGAACTTCGACGGGCAATGGACGCGGCGCGTAATCGAGCGCCTCGGTTTCGGCACCGCGCAAGGCAGCTCCAGCCGCGGCGCAATCGAAGGCCTCAGCGTGATGGCCCAGCGCATCAAGGAAGGGAAGCACGTCGCATTTACGATTGATGGCCCGCGCGGCCCGCGCTACGTCGCGAAGCCCGGACCAATCATTCTGGCGCGCCGCACCGGCAGCCCGATCACCGTCTTTCACATTGGCCTGCAGCGCGCCTACACGTTCAAGAACTCCTGGGATTTGTTCCAGATTCCAATCCCGTTTACGCGCGCGGTCATGTTCCTCGCGCCCGCGGTTCGCGTTCCCACCGATGCAGGCAGCGAAATCATGCACCAAAAACAAGCCGAAATGCAGGCCGCGCTCGAAAAAGTGCGCGACGCAGCCGAATCTTGGTTTCAATTAAGTGATCAACAACGGAAAGAAGTGCGCACCACGTGGAATCGCCGCGACCCGTAAGCCGCCAGCACAAACCCCGCCTGAAGTTATTACCCTTCGCCAAGCTTTACCGGAACATTCATCTGCTTGCCGTCGCGCACGATCGTTAACGTCACCGAATTCCCCGGCTGCGAACGGTTCAACATTAGATTCAAATCCATCTGGTTAGTGATGGCTTTGCCATCCACCGCAATCAGCACGTCGCCGCCGATGCGCAGTTCCTGCAAGCCCGCCACCATGGATTTGTTGCCGCCGCGAACACCCGCCTGTGCCGCCGCGCCGCCCGGTTCCACGCGCTCGATCAATATTCCTTGCTGCACATTCAGCTTCAGCGCTTCGGCGAGTCCCGGCCACAACGCGCGACCCTCCGCGCCCAGCGTCGCGCGCCGCACGCGGCCATACTTGATTAGATCCTCCGCCACGCGTCGCGCCGTGTTGATTGGAATCGCGAATCCGATCCCCGCGGTCGTTCCGGTCGGCGCATAAATCGCGCTATTGATTCCAATCACTTGCCCGTGCGAATCAAGCAGCGGACCGCCCGAATTTCCGCGATTGATCGAAGCATCGGTCTGAATCGCTTCATCAATAAAAGTGTTTTCGCTGGTTTGCACTGTGCGGCCCAAAGCGCTGACGATCCCGGTAGTAAGCGTGCTGGAAAATCCAAAGGGATTGCCAATGGCCAGCGCCCGCTGCCCCACCAGAAGATTCCGCGAATCGCCCAGAGTCAAAGGTGTGAGCTTGTGGCCCTGCGTGTCTATCTGAATCAGCGCAATGTCGTTGCGCGTGTCTTCACCGATCAGCTTGGCCTTGTAACGCGTCAAGTCGCCCAGCGTCACTTCAATCGTCTGTGCGCCCTGCACCACGTGATAATTCGTCAGGATGTGCCCGTCCACATCAATCAGGAATCCCGAACCTGCGCCCTCCACCGGCACGGGATTGTAAAAGAAATCGTACTCCACCGTGCGCGTCACAATGTTCGCCACCGCCGGCGACGCCAGGCGATAGATGCGCACATTTTCCGCTTCGGTAGGATCCAGCACAGCCGCCGCAGCACCCGCATCCGGCGCGCGCAATGCATCCACCGCCGCGGGATTTCGTTCGCCATAGCGCGAGCCGGCCCAATACGCGCCGAGCCCGATGATCAGCCCGATAGCGAGCAACCGCACCGCGCGTCCTTCGCTTCCCGTTGTTCCCATCAAACTCATGAAGAAAGGTCTCGCACCCCGCCGCACCGGCATTCTCGCACGAATCCGCTCTGCCAGTTAATACGCTGCAACCTCAGGAAAAGTTTCCGCCGGCGGGAGCCGCCGGCCGCAACAATCGCTTCACCACTTCCATCACTTGCCGCTCCGTTTCTTCGATCGAACCCGAACAGTCAATCGTTTCATCGCCCAAGCGTCGTTTTTCTTCCATCGGCATTTGCGCTGCAATGCGCAGTTTCGCTTGCTCCACCGTCAGACCGCGCTCCACCAGCCGCTGCAACTGCCGTTCCGGCGGGCACCAGCACACAATCACCCGGTCGAGCTCTTTGTTGTAGTCCGCTTCGATGATCAGCGCTGCTTCCACCACGGCCAGTTCCGGGCCACCCGGATGGGCCTGTGCCGCAAACCACTTGCGCACCACGTCTAGAATCCGCGGATGCAGAATCTGATTCAAGCGTGCGCGTTTCTGCGCATCAGCAAAAATAATTTGCCCCAGCTTGCCGCGGTCCGCGTTGCCGTGGGCATCCAGAATTTCCCGGCCGAATTCGCGGACCACTTCGTTGTAAGCGTCCTGGCCCTGCTCGAGCAGCTCGTGACCGAGCGTATCCGCATCCAGCACCGGGCAATCCAGTTCTCGCAGCATCGCCGCCACAGTGGATTTGCCGGAAGCGATGCCGCCAGTGAGCCCGACGCGCAACATCAGCGTGGCACGGCCGCGGCTGCAGGAGCGCTTGCCGAAGCACGGGATCCGCGCCGGAGTCGCGCAGCCTTGATCGTGTTGCTCATTAGCATGGCGATGGTCAGCGGACCCACTCCGCCCGGAACAGGCGTGATGGCTCCGGCAACGCTCGCAACGCCTGGATGCACGTCACCGACAAGCGCCGTGCCTTTCTCTCGGAACGCCGCCATCCGCTCGGGAAGATGCGCGAAAAAGGTTTCCGCCCGCGCCGAATCGCTGATGCGATTGATGCCCACGTCAATCACCGTCGCACCCGGACGCACAAAATCGGGCGTCACCATTCCGGCACGGCCCAGTGCGGCGACCACGATGTCCGCGCGGCGGATCACGTCCGGCAAATCGCGCGTCTTCGAATGGCAGATCGTCACGGTGGCATTCGCGTGCATTAGCAGCAGCGCCATCGGCTTGCCTACAATATCGCTGCGCCCCAGTACTGCGGCGTTCGCGCCTTCCAGCGGTATTCCGCTGCGCCGGAAGATTTCCATCACGCCAGAAGGTGTGCACGCCACCAAAGTCGGGCGTCCCGCGACGAGGTGACCCACGTTGATGGGATGAAACCCGTCCACATCTTTCGCGGGATCCACCGCGTCGAGAATTTTCTTTGCGTCCACCTGCGGCGGCAAGGGAAGCTGCACCAGGATGCCGTCCACGTCATCGCGGCGATTCAAATCCTCCACAACTGCCAGCAACTCCGCCGTCGAAATCGTGGCAGGCGGCGTCACCTGAATACTCGCAAGTCCTAGCTTCTCGCAAGCCGCGATTTTGCTCTTCACATAAACTTTCGACGCGGGATTGTCGCCCACCAGCACCGCCGCCAGCCCCGGCCGGACTCCCGCGGCCGCCAGCGCAGCGATTTCGCCCGCCAGCTCGGCGTAAATCTGATCGCGAATCGCATTGCCATCCAGAATTCGTGCCGCCAAGAAAACTCCTCGATGCGCGTCTGAATTATTTCCGAATCGCCATAATAACACAGCGAATTCCACCGCGAACGAGCGCGGAGAGAGTAGGCAGCTGCCCGATTTTGACTTTGTGGCGTCCATCCCGCTCCTGCGGGATGGACGTCGTTGCAGTTGTTGTTGCGTTCGTAGCGGCCGCCTGTATTTTAGGCGGGTGCCTTTGACTTTGCCGTTGTTCTTGTCTTCATGCCGACGCGCTCGCAAACGGATATAGAATGTTTGAATACGTTCGCTCGCAGAGGAAATTGCGCGATGGTATTCGGACAAGACAACGAAAGAAAACGCCAGGAACGCGCCATGCGTGACGCCGGCAGATTAGCGCCCGGTCAATCGCTCACGTTGAAGTGGCCCGTGCTGCACGAAGGCACCGTGCCCGAATTCGATCCCCAGACTTGGGATTTCCGCGTGACGGGTCTGGTCGAGCGCCCGCTGCGCCTCACATGGGACGAATTCTTGCACCTGCCGATGACCGCCGTCACCGCCGATATGCACTGCGTCACGCGCTGGAGCCGCTTCGACGTGCGTTGGGAAGGCGTAGCCTTCACCGATGTACTAAAGCTCGTCACGCTGAAGCCCGCGGCGAAATACGTGATGGTCCTCGCGGAGCAAGGCTACACCTCGAATGTCCCGCTCGCCGATCTGCTGCGCCCCACAACCCTATTCGCCCTGAAACACAACGGCGAACCGCTGCCCGCTGAGCATGGCTATCCTGTGCGGCTAGTCGTGCCGCATCTCTACGCCTGGAAAAGCGTGAAGTGGGTCCGCGGCCTCGAATTCATGGACCACGATGCGCCGGGATTTTGGGAGCAGAACGGCTACAACATGTACGGCGATCCGTTCAAGGAGCAGCGCTACAGCGCCGGCAGATTTTAACTCGCGTGCTCCCGATTAGATCGTCCAGCTTCAGCCCGATGGATATTCGGAACGACGCGCCACAGAAGCGGCGATGATTCGCGTAATTTTAGCTTTGACACCTCTAGAAGCGCGGAGTATTGTCTCGGAAATCTTCCGCCACCGCACATCCCGACTCAGGAGAAAACGACATGGCCAGACGCAAATTCCTGTCGCAGTTGCTGGGTTTCCCATTTCTGGCACTGGGAACGAAGGCGCAGGAATCGAAAAAGACTTTGAGGATCTTGATGAGAAGTTCGTGGGGGACCGACGACCCAACCAGAGCGTCGTTTGTGTTCGCGCACGCACTGGCGTTGGCGGACGCTGGCCACGAAGTTCAGATATTCCTGACCGCTGACGCGAATTATCTTATGCGCAAAGTTACCTCGGACGCTTTGATTCCCATTGGTTGGCCGCCGCTCAGCGAGTTGCGTGAGAAGGTCGTCGCGAAACACATTCCTGTCTTTGCTTGAGGAGCTTGTTCCCGGGCCCGTGGGGTCTCGGAAAGCGATCTTGCGAATTGGAACGCAAAGTTCGGCAATCCTGCCGTTTTCGTTTCTCTCGTTGAATGGTCCGACCGCATTATTTCCGAATAGGTCCTGGCGGTGTGGCCGTAGATGGATCTCGAGTAGCATGCGACCGCAGCGGCGCGAAAGAGAGTGCCCGCGTGCGGAAAAAATTGCCGCTGAAAAAAGGCCCGTGAGCGAACCGCTCTCGGGCCTTTGCGTTTAGCGAAGCAGACAAGGGCGCTCGCCTCCCCGACTGGAGCAGGCAGAACGCGGCCGCTACATGCTAGTAGATATCGTACTGCTCCCAGTGCAGGGTGGGATCCGCCTGGATGATGATGCTCTTCTTCGTCCAGCGCTCCAACTCCTCGATGAGCGACGACTCCCGCGTCTTCAGCGCCTTCGAAATTTCCGGATGGACACGCAAAGTTATGCTCCCGGAAGTCAGTTCGGGCGCCATCTTCCGCGCCTCAGTTTGAATTTCGTAGCACAGCGTCGGAATGGACTTCACCATGCCAGAGCCGGTGCAGTACGGGCAGGCCTGGCACAAAGTGCGTTCCAGAGCCTGCTTGGTCCGCTTGCGCGTGATCGCCACCAATCCAAATTCATTGAAGCGCAGCACTTTCGATGGCGCACGGTCGGCGCGCAAAGCGTCTTCCAGCACGGCCATCACTTTCTCGCGGTTGCGCCGCTCTTCCATGTCAATGAAATCAATAATGATGATGCCGCCCAGATCGCGCAGGCGCATCTGCCGCACGATTTCCTTGCAAGCTTCCAGGTTCGTGCGGACGATCGTGTCTTCCAACCGGTTCGAACCCTTGCCCACAAATTTTCCGGTGTTCACGTCAATCGCCACCAGCGCTTCCGTGTGATTGATGACGATGTAACCGCCGGATTTCAGCCAAACTTTCGGCCGCAACCCCTTGTCAATTTCCTGCTGTATCCCGAACTCTTCGAAGACCGGCGTTTCCTTCGTATACAACTTCACGCGCCCTACCAGCTGCGGCTGGAAGCGGCTCATGAAGTCCACCACTTTGGTGTATTCCTCTTCGGTGTCCACCCAGATCGCGCCGAAATCCGGCGTGATGTAATCGCGCAGAATGCGCTCCACCAGATTCAGGTCGCGGTGCAGCAACGAAGGCGCCTTGCGTTGTTCGGAACGTGCCTTGATTTCAGACCACGTGCGCGTCAGGAATTCCACGTCCGCGCGGACTTCATCCGGCGCCGCGCTGGCCGCCGCCGTGCGCACGATGAATCCGCCACCGGAAGTTCCCTTCGCTTCGGTCACCAGATGCCGCAGCCGCGCGCGTTCTTCGGCGGAAGCGATTTTGCGCGATACACCCGTGTGGTCGAGCGTCGGCATATAAACCAAAAAGCGCCCGGGCAGCGCGACGTGGCTGGTAATCCGCGCGCCTTTCTTGCCCAGCGGTTCCTTGGCGATCTGAACTATGATTTCCTGGCCCTGCTTGAGCATGTCCGCGATCAGCTGCGTGCGGCGCGCCTGCTGCGGGCGTCCGTGGCTATGTCCGCCACTGTGCCCGTGCTGTGGACGCCGTCCGCGATCTTCGCGCCGGCCACGATCGCGGCCCCCACGACGCGCGGGATTCTGCATGCGCGAGCGGAAATCGCCGCGCACGCGCGCCTGAAACGGCTGTTGCGCCGGTGGCTGCGCGCCTTCCGGTGAAATCTCGCCGCCATTTTCACTCTGCGCCGCGATGGATTCTGCGCCATCCGAATGCTCGTGCTCGGATTCCCGAGGAGCAATCATGCCCTCTTCTTCGGCTGCGGCTTCCTCTTGTTCGAGCTCCGCGTCCTCGGAATCTTCCGCGTGTTCTTCGCCGTCGTGCGCTTCCGCGTCGTGGTCGCGATGATCGCCATGATCCACATGGTCATCGTGCACGCCGGCATCGGCGGCCGCATCAGCCGCGGCAAAGACGCGATTCTGCGCGTCGCGCGCCGCGTCGTCGTCCTGAGCGTCGGCAATATGTTCCGCCAACGCCGCGGCTTCCTCTTCCGTCAAATCCACGTGAGGATGCTCTTCGCGATGCCCGGCTTCGGGCTGCTCATGCACTCCCGGAGCGTCGCTTAGTTCGAAATTCGGGCTCAGCGCTTCCACCTGATTCCAATCGCGCGAATTCTGCGCTGCTGGCCCCTCCACATGTGCGTCCGGCGTACGCACGGAATCCACTTCCGGCCCGGGAGGCATCAACGGAGAAAGTGGCGCGAAGCGCACTGCGTCAGGAACAGGCGCGTTATCCTGCGGCTGGTGCGTCTGCAGTTCGGGAGCCAGGGGCTCGGGAGGAAGATGCGTATGCGCCTTCCACTTCGAGAGCGTCTCTCCCGGCAGCGGTTCCAAACCGCCGCTCGATGACGACGCCCGGAATCCCTCGTTGCGCCGCGGAGTATTCTCCCGCGCCGGGAACGGTCCTCTACCTGATGACTCGCGCGCAGCAGGACCGCGACGGTATTCCGCCGGCTGTTCGTCCGAATGTGAAGGTGTTACCGAATCATGCATTCCCTCGTGCGCTTCTTCGCCTACATCTTCGTGCACGTTCGCATGTGCTTCTGATTCATGCGCGGGCGATTCATGCTGCTCGAAAGCAGGCGTATAGCTCGGCGCCGCTTCGGCGTCATGCGAATGTGTCGGCGCAGCCGATGCGGAAATATCCGACGGGCTTCGCTCCCTGAACTTCGCGAGCGACTCTCCAGGCAGCAGCGTCGAGATGTGTCCTTCAGGCGTTCCCGGCTCGCTGGAGTGCTCCTCGGACGGCCGTGAAGATGCGTACTTCGAAGAGGGAAGTTCGCGCCCAAAACGCCCACCGCGATCACCGCCGCGCCCACCGGCGCCACCGCTACGACCGCGTCCGCCACCACTTCCGCCGCGCCGGCCAAAACGCCCGCCGCGATCTCCGCCCGGTCTGCCGCCGCGCGAACGATTCTCAAATCTTCCGCGATCGGAGCCATGCCCGCCGCCCGAGGGACGAGTGACCGCAGGCGAAAACGTCGGTGACGATGGCCCACGCACCGCCGAAATCGATTCACCGGGAAGCGGCTCCAACGCAGCGCCGGAACCCGCAATCGCAGCCGGAGCCGCCGACGTGGCGGAATGTGGCGATTCCACATCCACCGGCTCGATGATCGGAGTGGTGCCGGTATTCGCGGGGAACGCTTGCCCGCCCTGCTCTTCGATTTTCTGGGCTTTGTCCTCGACGGTCGCGACGACGTGATCCAGCTCTTCGATTTCTTCCATGAAGTCGCTGACGTAGAGGAAGGCGTCGCTATCGAGGCCAATTTCGACAAAGGCAGACTGCATGCCTGGCAGCACGCGCGTAACTTTGCCTTTGTAGATGCTTCCGACTAACGCAAACTCTTTTTCACGTTCGACGTAATACTCACAAAGCTGGCCTTCTTCCAGAATGGCGACCCGTGTCTCGTGGGGGTTCGCCGATATAACCATTTCCTTCGACATGGATACTCCTAGTGGAGCACCGGAGCGCGGCGGCGCGCGCGCTCGCACGCGCTCGACCGGAGTGGGGCAAGGTCGTGCCTTGCGCTGGCCACTGCGGGCCGCTCAGGAAAGACTGCTGTTGTTGCATGAATGCTTTCCTCACCCGATGCTTACCTTACTCAAAATTTGGATTACCGGCCGGCGGATTTTCCGCGGCTCGGGCACAAACACTGCTGATTTCTTTGCACTGCTAGTGGCCAGGGCTCAATTGACGAACCGCCGCATGCGGACGTTCATCACCAGACCCAATGCCAAAAAAACAAACGCGGTGGAAGAACCGCCGTAACTCATTAGTGGCAACGGTATGCCCGTTACCGGCATGTAGCCTATCACCATTGAGGCGTTAACCAGAACGTGGAAGCCCAAAATTGCAGTGACTCCCATTACCACGTACATCCCTGCTCGATCTTTGGCCTTCTGCGCGTTATCCACCAGCCGCAGAATCAGACCCAGATACAACAGCAACACCACGCAAACTCCGATGAAGCCCTGTTCCTCGGCCAGCGCCGCCAGTATGAAATCCGAATAGCGGACGGGCACAAAGCCCAATTGGTTCTGGCTGCCTTTGCCGAATCCCTTGCCCCAAAAACCACCCGAACCCACCGCAATTTCCGACTGCAATATCTGATATCCGGCGCCGCGCTGATCTTCTTCCGGATGCAGAAAAGTTTCGATGCGCTGCTGCTGGTACGGCTTCAAATGATGCCGCATGTTCCAGCCCACTGGAATCAGCAACGCCACCAGAACCGCTCCGATGGCCATGTGCCGCCATTCAATCCCGGCGATGAAGACTCCTACAATCGCCACTGGAATCAGCACCATCGCCGTACCCAGGTCCGGCTGTTTCAAAATCAACGCTGCCGGAACGATCGTTAATGCGCCGACCTTCACCAGATCTCCCAGCGTCAGCCGGTCGGTGCGCACTTCGCTGAAGAAGCGTGCCAGTACAATGATTATAATCAACTTCATGAGCTCTGACACTTGCAAATTAAAAATACCGCCCATGGAGATCCAGCGCTTCGCACCCAGATGCGTCGAGCCGATCACCATCACCACCAGCAGGCCTGCCACTCCGCAGACGTAAAGGATGGGCGCCTGGTCCAGCAAACTGTGGTAATCAATCCGCGAAATGATGAACATCCCCGCGATGCCGATACCCAGCCAGGTCAGCTGTTTCCATTGCATCCCGGCCATCGCGCTGGCGTGCGTGGACGAATAAATTTCCATCACGCCCAGGCCGCAGATCGTCGCGACGATCGCCAGCAAAGTCCAATCGAAATCCTGCACGCGCGTCCGGTCTTTCACGGGTGCTGGCCTCCGACGGTCGCGACGAGCGGGTGGCTCGCATACGGCTGCGCGGGACCCTCGGCGCCAGCCTGCTGCTGCTGGCGCGCCGCTTTCTTGTCGTAATACAACTTCACAACGTCACGCACAACCGGGCCTGCGGCCTCGCCGCCGTGTTCCAGCGTGTCTTGCACGATCGCGGCGACCACAATTTCCGGATTGCGCCGCGGCGCGAAGCCTACGAACCAGCCATCCATTTTCTTCGTGCCCAGGCGATTCGCCGCGTCGTAGCTCATCAGCTGCGCGGTGCCGGACTTTCCGCAAAAATCCACGTTCTGCAGCCGCAAATGATATCCGGTGCCGCCGCCCTCGTTCACCACGCCGTACAGGCCTTGCGTGACCGTTTCCACGGTGCTGTCGGAAAGCTGGAAGTGTTCGATCTTCATGTTCGCCGCATTTTTCAGGAAGTGCGGTTGCACCAGCGTCCCGCCGCTCGCCACCGCAGCCGCCATGCGCGCCAGTTGGATTGGCGTCACCGTCACCGCGCCTTGCCCGACGGCCACGGAAATCGTCTCCCCCGCGTACCACTTGTGGTGATAGACGCGCTCGACCCAAGCTTCCGAAGGCATCAGCCCCGGTTCTTCGCTGGGCAAATCCACGCCAGTGCGCCTGCCGAAACCGAGTCCCGAGCCGTAGTAGGAGATAGCGTCAATGCCAAGCTGCTTGCCAACGTTGTAAAAAAATACGTCGCAGGAATCCACGATTGCTTGATGCAGGCCCACGGTTCCATGTCCCAGTGGACGCCAGCAGTGAAACTCGCGGCCGTAAAAGTTCGCGTGGCCCGGGCAATAGGCGGTGAACGAAGCGGGAATCGCCTTCGATTCGAGCATCGCTGCCGCCATCACAATCTTGAAAACGGAACCCGGTGCAAGCTGCGCCTGAATCGCGCGATTCAGCAGGGGCGTATGCTTATCGGTATTCAACTTTGCCCATTCGTCTTGCGGGATGCGCACAGCAAAATCGTTCGGGTTGAACGTGGGCCTGCTGACCATCGCCAGGATTTCACCGGTGCGCGCATCCATGGCCACCACCGCGCCCTCTTTGCCCGCCATGTCCGCTTCCGCTACCGCTTGCAAATCGTAATCAATCGTTAGTTGTATCGGCTTTCCGGGAATGGATTCGATGTCGTCGAGCGTGCGCACCACTTTGCCGACGCTGTTCACCACCACGCGCCGCATGCCATCGGTGCCCTCGAGCTGGTCGTTGTATTCGCGCTCCAGGCCCGCCTTACCAACGATGTCGCCGGGGCGATAATGCCCGTCGCTATCCTCTAGCTGCTGTGGGGAAACTTCGCCGACGTAACCCACCGCATTGGCCAGCATTTCATCATGCTGATAGCGGCGGCGCTGCACCATCAGCAGTTCCAGCAGCGGCAAATCAGCGCGATGCGATTCCACAAAAGCAATGTCCGCCTGTGTCGCCGCGGGCTTGATCACCACCGGCTGAAATTTCGGCTCGTTCTTGGCGATGTCCAGCGCCTGTTGCAAATCTTCGTGGCTGATCCCCAGCCCCTCTTCAATTTGCGGCAGGCTTTTCCCCAGCGACTTGGGATCGTCGCGCAACAGCAAAATGCTGAACGAAGGATAGCTGTCCACCAGCACGCGGCCTTCGCGATCCAGCATCGGGCCGCGCGGCGCAATGATGGGAATCGAGCGCGTCTGGTTGCGGTCCGCAAGGTCCGCAAAATGCCCGGACCGAACCACTTGCAGCTTCCAGAATCCGACCATCAGCAGCACCACAAAAATCACCGACAGGTAGGAAACCAGCGCAAGCCGGCCTTGGGGGATTTTCTGGTCGTTAACGTTCCACGATGGCAAGGAAATTCCTGCTCCCGCGCGGGGTCCTGCTCGGCCCAGGTGCGCTTACATGCTTCGAATGCGCAATCAATTCGAAGTGTTAACTACGCTATCACCCGCGGCGCAGCGCCCGCAAGTTGCGCATGTCCATTCGGTCAACTGGCCATGCGGATAGGTTTCGCCTCTGCATTGCTTTCGCGGTTGATGTGGCATTTGTGAATCGCCCGACAGCGCGATTCATCCTGAGAGCCCGCTCTGCAAGATCGAAGGGTAGCGGCTGCCTGCTTTTCAAGCGGGCGTAATTGAACTTACGCTTGAATTTGCATCACGCCGTCGCATCCGAGTTTGACGCAGGGGCCTTCCGAACGCCGCGACAAGCGCGACAACTGACAACCTTTCCTTGAACGATAGCAACGCGAAATAGCGGAGGAACTAATCAGGAACCCCTGCGCAAGCGATCCAGCAACGCGAACAGCGGCACGGCGAACGCCGCGGTGACCAGCGAATCCAGAAACAGCCGCAGCGTGAACAGCGGCGCGGTATGGTTCAATAGCACGCGCTGCGTGATAGCCAGCACGATCTGGTGAAAATGGAAGAGAAAGAAGACCAGTCCGAAACGGCTCAGCGGGTGTTCAGTGTCAACGCGCCCGCCAACCGAAGACGCCAGATAGCCCACCATGGTTTTGGCGATCCCATACATCCCGATCGGATTGTCATGGCTCAGCGCGTCCTGCAGAATCCCGATCGTGCCTCCCAGAAATAATCCCGTCACCGGATTTCTGCGGCTCACGCCAAAATAAATCGTGACCAATAGCGGCAGGTCAATCAGCTCCGACCATCGCCCGTATTTGTGCAGGAACGCCTGGAACACCAGGGCCAGCAGACACACGGTGAGAACCGCCCCGCCGTAAAATTTGTGTACTTCCACATTGGGGTCCGAGCGCTCGCCGACATTTAGCATGTATGCCATCTCATTGCGGAGCTGCAGAAGGATTCGCCGCCGCCGTTTTCGCGGGCGCGCCGCTGGGCGCGGGCGCGGCACTGGCCGCAGCCGCGGTTGCGGGAGCTTCCGGTTTCTTGAACGCCACTTCTTGCTGCGACAGCAGCACCAGTACCTCTTCCAGCCGGTCCAGCCGCGCGCTCGGTTGCACGCGAATCACCTGAAACGGGCTGCCGGGCTTGCAGCTTTCCACCGTTCCGATCGGAAAATCCTTCGGAAAAATGCGATCCTCACCTGAAGTGACGATCGCATCGCCAGGCTGCACTTTTTCGTCGTTCACCACGTATTCCATGCGCGGCTCGGGGTCTCCGCTTCCCCTCACAACTCCGTGCGTCCGCGTTGCGCTGAACAGCGCACCTACTCCGCTGTCCTTATCATTGATCAGCAGCACCTGCGCGGCGTCTGGCAGCACTTCCACGATCTTGCCGACGATCCCGTCCGGCGTCACCACGCCCATGTTCATCCGCAAGCGATCATGCTCTCCGCGATTGATGAAAAGCGTGTGCGAAGTGGGGTCCGCGCTGGACCCGATTACCTGCGCCGCCAGCATGGACGCTTCGGCGTGCGCGTTGCGGAAATTCAGTACCGTGCTCAGGCGCTGGGCTTGGGCAGCCTGGCTTTCCAGCTCGCGATTGCGCAAGCGCAACTGGTCCAACTCGACGCGCATGCGCTCATTTTCAGCGCGCGCGTTGCGCAGCCCCACGTAGCCACCCCATGCGCCGCCAACCTTGGAGAAACTCCATGTGCCGGCGCGCTCTAGCGGCGTCACCAGCGCGACGGCCCAGTAGCGGATCATGCGCACGTCGTGCTCGCCCTTGACCTGAAACGCGAGCAGCAGTACCTGCGCCACCACCACGATGGCCAGCAATGCGAGCGGGCGATGTCGGGAATAAGTGTCAATCATGTTTTCTGCTTCGTAACTCAGCCGCTAAACAGTTTGCGGAAAACTTCTAGGCTTTGTTTTTGACTTTGTAGCGCCCATCCCGCCCCTGCGGGATGGGCGCTTTTGACTCTGTGAATCGCCCGACTGGGCGATTCGTCCTGAGATCCCGCTGTGCGGGATCGAAGGGTAGCTGCCGCCTGCTTTTTTAGGCGGGCGTCTTTGACGTCGCCCGCCTTTCCAAACGCGCTACCACTCACAGGCTTCAATCAATCGAAACCAGCCGCAACAACCGGAAATCGCTCAGCATCTTCCCGGTGCCCAGCACCACCGACGCCAGCGGATCGTCCGCGATGGAAACTGGCAATCCGGTTTCCTCGCGAATACGCTTATCCAGATTCTTAATGAGCGCGCCGCCACCAGTCAGCACAATCCCGCGGTCGCTGATGTCCGCGGAAAGCTCCGGCGGCGTGCGTTCCAGCGCTACGCGAATGGCGTTCAAAATCGTGGAGATGCACTCGGAAAGCGCTTCACGAATTTCGCTGTCATCAATCGTCACCGTGCGCGGCACGCCTTCAATCAGATTGCGCCCCTTCACTTCCAGCGTCAGCGGTTTTTCCAGCGGATAGGCCGAGCCAATCTCGATCTTGATTTGTTCCGCGGTACGTTCGCCCACCAGCAGGTTGTATTTCCGCTTCAGGTAGTGCATCACGGCTTCATCCATTTCATTTCCGGCCACGCGCACCGAACGCGAATAGACGATCCCGCTCATGGAAATCACGGCAATGTCGGTGGTGCCGCCGCCGATATCCACCACCATGTTGCCCGAAGGCTCTTCGATCGGCAGCCCCGCGCCGATGGCTGCGGCCATGGCCTGCTCCACCAGATAAACTTCACTCGCGCGCGCACGATACGCAGAATCCTGCACCGCGCGTTTTTCCACCGGCGTGATTTCGCTGGGCACGCCGATTACGATGCGCGGATGCACCAGCACGCGGCGGTTGTGCGCTTTCTGAATGAAGTAGGTGAGCATCTTTTCCGTCACCTTGAAATCCGCGATCACGCCGTCCTTCATCGGCTTGATGGCCACCACGTTGCCAGGCGTACGGCCCAGCATTTCCTTCGCTTCACGGCCCACCGCCACTACTTCGCCGCTGTTCTTATTGATGGCTACGATGGAAGGCTCGTTCACCACGATGCCCTTGCCCCGCGCGAATACCAGCGTATTGGCGGTGCCCAAATCGATAGCCAGGTCCGATGAGAACAGGCTGAAAACCGACCGCATGTTGTAGCTGTTTTTCGTCACGTCTTGCTTCCCCCAGGATCCAATTGAGCGCCGTTGCGGCGACGAGTTATTTTGCCGGTCTTCGATTCCTGCTGCGCATGCCCTCGGAACACGCCTTACGTTTAAGGAATCACCACTTCGACGCGCTTCGTGGCAGTTCCGCCGCGCCGATTCTGTCCGGTGAGAATGATTTCATGACTGCCCTTGGTCATCGCCTGCAGAAAGTGGCGGAAATGCCCGTCCCCCTGAATGCTGGCCACTTGCTCACCATTAATAATGAGCGCGGCCCCCGGTTCGGTTCGGCCAATCACTTCGACCACGTTGCCATTCAGCTCGGTGGAGTCCACTTCCAGCAGCATCTCCTGCTCTTTGCCATGCACCACCAGAATGAACTTGAAAGGATCACTGGCGTCGCTGGTCTTGTTGTCTGGGTCAATCGCCCGCACGCGCCAGAAATAATCGCCGGGGTCGAGCCCCGTGATCTCCACGCTTTCGCTCGAAATTTTCTTGTCCATCACCACGTGATTGAATGCCGCCGTGGTACTAATCTGAAATTGGTAGGATTTCGCGGTCGCCACCGCATTCCAGGCGAAATGCACCGGATCGTGCTTCGGATCATTCACTGTGATGGGCTGCAAGTTCAGCGGCTGCACCAATTCCGGCGGCGCCAGCACTTGTGACTTCGTCATCTGGCCGCCCGTGGGGAACGTCACTTTCTCGAACTGGCCGATATCCATGTGTTCGCTGCCGCGATTCAGTTCCGCGCTACCGGAAGCAACCGTGATCTCCTGCTGCTTGGTTCCCGGATCGCTGCGCACCGCCGCGCGCGTATTCGCCTGCAACGACGCCACCGCATTCTCGAACGAAACCTCGGCCTTCGATCCCGGAACTTCCCACGTTCCAGTTGCCAAATCCACCTGACCGGAAGAGATGTGCACGCCCACCGACGACGCGCGATCGTGTTCGACGAGATTTTCTTCCACGGTGACGAGCGTATCGCCCTTTACCGTGTATTGCGTTCCGTCGGCAAACGCGATACGCGCCACTCCCTCCGGACCCGTCTGCACCAGGTCCCCTTTATCCAGCGTCAATTGGTAGTCGGCGCTCGCCCATGTTACTGAGTTTACTTTCTTCACTTGCACCTTGCCGTCCAGGTTGACGAATCGCGCCTGCTTCGCGCTGATCGTCGCCACCCCGGATTCAGGTCGAGCAATCGTCTCCGATATGTGCCGCGCCAGGCTGGCGACCGCTTCCGGGAAAACCAGATAGGTCGTTGAACCGATGATGGCGGCAATCACAATCACATACAGTGCCACTGTCTTATATGTGACCGTGTGCCAATACACCTCGACGCGCGATACTTTCTGTTTCCCCTGCGTTGTTGGTTTGCCGTCAGTCATGTTATTTTTGGGGCTAATTTAGAAATCTAGCACACGGGTATAGGCCATACAACTCGGCGGGGAAACAGTTGCGAAACTGCTACCCCCTATGATTCCAATCGGTTAACGGCGGATAAGCGCTGCTCAAACCCCTACAGTCCTGGTACCACGGTTGCGCCATTTTGGAGGTTGACCCCGGCCCCGCAATTTAGCGAGACTAAGATGTTCGGGGCGGTTCCTTTCTTGTCCTTGCACCCCGCCGCGAACAGGTTTCATGGCGCTCTCTCCAAGACAGAGAAGACCACTGCCATGCGAGGAATTTAATTATGAACGAAATGATCGGCGAACTTCTGCCACCCACGCGTTTGATGTTGACCCCAGGTCCTTCCAATATGGACGCGCGCGTGTACCGCGCCCTCAGCACTCCTCTCGTGGGCCATATGGATCCCTGGTTCATCGAAATGATGGGTGACGTGCAGGCGTTGTTGCGGCGCGTTTTTCAAACGCAGAATCGCATCACCTTTCCGATTTCCGCGTCCGGTTCGGGCGGCATCGAAGCCGCGGTGCTGAATCCGCTCGAAGAAGGCGACGAGTGCATCGTCTGCAGCAACGGATGGTTTTCCGAACGCATGGCCGTGATCGCCGAACGCAGCCCGTCCGTAAAAGTGATTCGCGTCGAGGCGCCCTACGGCAGCACAGTGGATCCGGAAGACGTGCGCCGCGCGGGCAAAGGCAAGAAGATCAAATTCGTCGGCTTGGCGCATGGCGAAACTTCCAGCGGCGTGGCGCAGCGGCTCGGCGATTTCCGCAAAGTGGCGGACGAACTCGGCGCTCTACTCGTCGTGGACGCGGTGGCCACTCTCGCGGGCATGCCACTCGACATCGACCGCGAAAAAATTGACATCTGCTTCAGCGGTTCGCAAAAGGCGATCAGCGCACCCCCAGGCATGTCGCCCATCACGGTGAACACGCGCGTGGAAGAATTGATGCGCGCGCGCAAAACCCCCGTGGCCAGCTGGTATTTCGATTTCACGCCGATCATGACCATGTGGGGCGGCGAACGCACTTATCATCACACTCCGCCGATCTCCCTGATTTACGGCATGCGCGAAGCGTTGCGCCTGGTGTTGGAAGAGGGCCTGGAAGCGCGCTGGGAACGCCATCGCAACAATCAACAGGCGCTGGTGGCCGGCCTCGAAGCCATGGGTCTGGAAATGCTGGTCCCCAATCCCGCCGATCGCCTGATCACGGTGACGAGCGTGAAAATTCCCGCGGGAATTGACGACCGCAAAGTGCGCCTGCAATTACTCGACGAATTCAATATTGAAATCGCCGGCGGCTTTGGTCCGGTAAAGGGAAAAATCTGGCGCGTGGGATTAATGGGCTATTCCAGCCAGAATACCAACGTGCTCTTGTTCCTCGCTGCGTTTGAAAAGGTGTTGTTGGATCACGGAATGCGCGTCCCGGCCGGGGCTGGAGTTGCCGGCGCGATTCGCAGCTATCAGCAAGTAGGGCAGAATGCGGTAGCAGTCGCAAGAAAGTAATCACTGCGCCGTAATTCGCGCCTGCAAGCAAAAAACACCGGGGAATTTATGGCCAAGTCCGAAGTAGCGTGGATTCCGAATCTCGGCGCGATGAGCGATTTCATCGGCGCCTTTGACGTGCCCTCGAAAGTAACGGACTACGTCTACCGTTGCCGTTTCTCGCATTGCTGGAATGGCATCGCCACGCGCCACGCCGATACCATGGATTGCAAATTCTTCGTGGATGGCCGCGGCGTCGTGCTCGGCCTCGCGCATCCCGGCTTCGTCGAATTTCAAGGCCGCGCCGGACGCGACCTCAGCGATCGCGAAGCCAGCTACGTTGGCGCCGAATATCTCCGCGAGCGCCTCGAGCAGGAAGACGAACACTCTCTCTACGACGTTTCCACCGCCGACGTCACCCGCATCATCCAGAAGCTCGGCGTTCGCTGAGCCGGCCGGAGTTCGCGGCTACTGTTTCGCCGGCGCCACAAAATCTTTTTTCGCGAGCGACCGCACGTAATTCACCAAATTCCAGATTTCGTCGGGCTTGCTGCGATCGCCTTCGCCCGTCATATCGCCTTTTCCATTCTTGATAATGTAGAACAGGTCTCCGTCGGTCATGTCCTTCAGCGACGCCGGATCGCGATAATCGGCCAGCTTCAATTTCATGTCGGTCGCAAGGTCACCCTTGCCGTCGCCGTCTTTCCCATGGCACATCGCGCAGTCAAAACCGTAAGTTTTCTTTCCCGCCGCCAGCGATGCCGGTGTGGACTTCACGGGATTGGGGAGTTTCGATGCCTCAGGTGGGATCTTGTACTCAGCCGCAGCGCCCGCCTTCTGCTCTTGTCGAGCGGAAACTGCGCAGCACAACAGGACCAGCGCCGCGACAACGCGAACGGCTATCCGCATGGGGCCTCCACAATGCATACACATGAAATGGGTGAAGGCGCATTCTACTCCCGAGCTGGGAGTCCGGCGCAAGATTTCTTCGCGCAGTTCCAGTCGTGCGCTCAGGCGTCGGAGAGCGACTCGCCAAAACCCGGCTCTTCATTCTTCAGTTCGCCGGCTTCCAGTATCTCCCCGCAATCCAGGCACTCCACGTACTGCGCATCTTCATCCTTGGCGATGAGCTGCGTTCGCTTGTGCTGGCAGGAAGGATCGGGTGTTAACATCATCGTTCCGCGAATCTTCGGGCATTATATCACTTGCGAGTTACGCTAGCGCGCGCCCGTGGCAGTTGACAAACGCGCCGATTGAAACTATCAGTCTTCTGGCGGTCTCCTGGCGACCGGTGAAAAGAGAGATCTTTTGAGCGCAGAACAAACCACGCAGAAACGCCTGGGCACGGTGCTTTTCTACGGCATCGTCGCGATCCTGGCGTACTTCGTGTTCCTGGTCTTCCAGCCTTTTCTGCCGGCGCTGGCGTGGGCCATCGTTATCGTCGTCGTTTCCTACCCAGCCTACCTGCGGCTCGCACGGCGCTTCCAGCCCACGCTAGCCGCCTTAATCTGCACAGTCGGAATCACGGTGATCCTCATCGTCCCAGCGCTGCTGGGCATGGCCGCGTTCGTGCACCAGGGCGTGCAGGCCGTGCAGACCCTGCAGCTGCAGATTCAGAATGGCCATTTCGATTGGATGAACCGCGCGTGGCTCGATTTGCAATCGCGCTTTCCCGATAACGACGCCACCAGCCTTGCGACACTCCTCAGCCGCTACGCCGATGAGGCGGCGGCCTACATTGCCGCGCGCCTGGGCACACTCTTGAAAAACACTGCGCTGTTTCTCTTCCATCTCAGCGTCACCATGCTCGCCATGTTTTATCTCTATCGCGATGGCCCATCATTCATGGCCAGAGTACGGGAGATCTTGCCGTTCGATTCAACGCATAGCGATCGCATGATTCGCGAAGCCAACGATCTGATTTTCGCCAGCGTGGTCTCCAGTCTTGTGGCCGCCGCCGCTCATGGCATTTTGGGAGGAGTGGCTTTCGGCCTGGCCGGAATCACCGCCCCCGTATTTTGGGGCGTAATGATGGGATTCTTCTCGCTGGTGCCGGTCGTGGGCTCCGCGCTCATCTGGGCGCCGGCGGCAATCAGTCTGATCGCGGACGGGCACATCTCCGCCGGGATTCTGGTGGCGCTCTTTTGTAGCGTGATCGTTGGATTGGTGGACAACGTCCTTCGTCCCTGGGTAATCAGCGGCCGCGCGGAAATGGGCGGCCTGGTGGTTTTCATCAGCGTGCTCGGCGGCATCAGCGTTTTCGGTTTGCTGGGTGTGGTCGTCGGACCAATTGTGGTGGCTACCGGGGCCAGTCTGCTGGACCTCTACGCACCCAGCTCACCAGCTGGAAACATCGGAGCGCAACCACGTGGGAAGAAAAAGCCCGCCGTGCTAGAGTAACGCCCTTCGGACGTACGCATGAGCAAGAACTCCAAACCAAAAGTCGCGGCAGCAAAACACGCCGGTCCAAAGCACGCCACTCTGCCGCCGGAAAAACTTTGCTGGCGTTGCGATCCCTCCTCCATTCCGTTTGAGACCACCGCCGAAGTGCCTCCTTCGTCCGGTGATCCCGGGCAGGAACGCGCTCTGCGCGCCTTGCGCATGGGCGTCGAATTGACCGCCCCCGGCTACAACCTTTTCGTCTGCGGACTTTCCGGCACCAGCCGCGGCGGTATGATCGTCCGCATGATCGAAGGACTTCACCCGCAAAGCGAGCCGGCTCCCGATCGCGCGTACGTGAATAATTTCAAGAACGCCGACCGGCCACGACTCCTGACTCTCCCGCGCGGCCAAGCCAACGCCTTCAAGAAAGAAGTCGAGTCCGGCATAGACTTTCTGCGCCGCCGCATTCCCCAGGTGTTCGAAGGAGAACCCTTCCAGCGGCAGAAAACGCGCATCGTCGAGCGCTTCACCGTCCGCGAAAAAGAATTGATGGACGATTTCACGCGCCGCATCGCCCGCGAACAGTTTGCGCTCGGCCGCATGCAAGTCGGCGCCGTGGCCCTGCCCGAAATTTTTCCCGTGCTCGATGGCGCGATGGTCCCCATCGAAGAAATCCCCAAGATGGTGCAGGAAGGCAAACTCGAAAGCGTCGCCGCCGAAGAACTCGAGCGCAAGTACGATCAGTTTCGCCAGGAATTTACGGTGGTCTACCGCAAGACTCTTTCGCTTTCCCGCGAGCTCGCCAGCGAAATGAGTTACCTCGAGCAGGAAGCCGCCTCCGTGCTGGTGGACGGCGTGATTGAAGAACTAAAAGAAAAATACCCCAGCACGCAAATCGCGGAATATCTCGAAGAAGTCCGCCACCACATTCTCGATAATCTCGATCCCTTCAAGGAACGCGAGGGCGAAGAAGACCAGCCACCTTCCGAAGGTGGCGGCGGCCCGCGCGTGGAGCGGCAGGAGCGCGACCCTTTCCGCGTCTACGGCGTGAACGTGATTCTCGCCCACGGCGAACGCGAACAATGCCCGGTAATTTTCGAGACCATCCCCACCTACGCGAATATGTTCGGCACGATTCATCGCAGCTACGATACGCGCGGCGGATGGAATTCCGATTTCATGGACCTGCGCGGCGGCTCGCTCCTGCGCGCCGATGGCGGCTTCCTCGTCATGTACGCGCTCGATACCCTCACGGAAACGGGTGTCTGGCGCACCCTCAAGCGCACCCTGAATCACGGCAAGCTCGAAATTCAGCCCGTGGATGTGTTTTTCCCGTTCAGCCCCGCGGCCCTGAAGCCCGAACCGATTGACGTCCACGTGAAAATCATCCTCATCGGCGACCGCGACATGTACGAACTGCTCTACGATTTTGAGGAAGACTTCAAAAAGATTTTCAAAGTGCGCGTGGAATTCGACGAAGAAATGAAGTGGAGCGACGAAGTCATCCGCCAGTACGCCGGCCGCCTGCGCAAGATTTCCGACGACGAGCGCCTCTATCCTTTTGATCGCACTGCGTTCGCCGCGATTCTTGAACACGGAGTGCGCCTCGCCGGCCGCCGCGGAAAAATCACTACGCGCTTTTTCGATCTCGCCGATCTCGCGCGCGAATCCTCCTACGTCGCGCGCAACGAAAATCAATCGGTGGTCACCGCCGCGCACGTGCGCCGCGCCCTCGATTCCAAAATCGAGCGCCACAATCTTACCGAATCGAAAATCCGCGAAATGATCGAGCAGAATTTGCTCTTCATTGACACCACCGGAGCCCGCGTCGGCCAGGTCAACGGCCTCAGCGTGATGGAAATCGGCGGCTACGCCTTCGGCAAGCCCGTGCGCATCACCGCTTCCGCTTCACCCGGAAAAGTCGGCATCATCAATATCGAACGCGAATCAAATCTCAGCGGCCGCTTCCACGACAAAGGCGTGCACATCATCTCCGGTTACATGCGCCGCACCTTCGCTCAGGATAAGCCTCTCGCGCTTTCCGCCAGCCTCTGCTTCGAACAATCTTATTCCGGTGTGGACGGCGATAGCGCCAGCTCCACCGAAATTTACGCGCTGCTCTCGGCGCTTTCCGGCGTTCCCATCCGCCAGGAGCTCGCCGTCACGGGCTCCGTGAATCAACAGGGAGACATCCAACCCATCGGCGGCGTGAACCAGAAAATCGAAGGCTTCTACGATATCTGCAAAATGAAAGGTCTCACCGGAAATCAAGGCGTCCTAATCCCCTCGGAAAACGTTGACGACCTGATGCTGCGCGAAGAAGTAATCGAAGCCGTAGCCAAAGGCCAGTTCCATCTCTATCCCGTAGCCACAGTCGAACAAGGCATCGAAATTCTCACCGGCCGCCACGCCGGTAAGCGCCTAGCCACGGGAAAACACGAGCCCGACTCCGTCTTCAGCAAAGTGGACGCTCGTCTCCACGAAATGGCCATAACCCTCCGCAAGTTCGACTAAAGGCCATCTCGTAAATAGTGGACTTGGAAGGGCGGGGCATCAGCCCCGCCGTCAAGCTCAGCAAGGAGAAGGGCTTTAGCCCCTGAAGCGGCACCTCGCTAAACATCTATCAGTGGGCTTCTAGAAGTGGCTCACGACGTTCTGCGCCAATAACGGATCCTCTTTCATCCCCGCCTTCGCCTTCGCCGCATGCTCGGAATAATCCTGCTTCGAATTCTCCGTGGTTATCAACGCCGCTGCAAATTCCATTTCCGCATCGCCGCCCCGCATGCCGATGGCTTGCTTCACCAACGCATAGCCGTCCAACCCCGCCGCCGGGTTCACCCAATCCCCAGCATTCCTTCCGCCGCGCGACATCCGGAAAGTCAACTCCAACTGCCGGTAAGTTTCGATCAAATACCCATAATCGAAAGCCGCCATCGCGTCGCGTCCGTCGCTCGTTGCGCGCGCCGCCAGCCCAGCAAGCAACTCCCTCGCCACCGCCGCATTATTCTGGCTGTAAAGCGCGGCCCGGCGCATCGTCTCCATCCGTACCAGCACCGGCGTATCAGGCCTCAGCAACGCCAAAGTGTCCGCGACCAAATGATTAACGTCGTAGCCTTCGTCGCCGGAAAGATTCCAGGTCGTGCTCGTCCACGGCAACGATCGCGCCGAACCGATATTGATCGGGTGGCAAACCAGCGGCGGCCCCGCGAACACCGGCGCGGCAAGCAACACAATCGCCGCAAGAATCTTCATCGGGTTCTGCATCGCAATGGAAATGTAGCGTTTCATTTGCGTCTCCTTGCAGGGTGGACTTTTCTTCCTGCACTTGGAAAGACGCGCAAGGGAAGCGCGGTGTTAACAATTACGAAGGCTGGCTGTAAGAATCGGCACAGAAGTTATTCCCAATCATTCTTCGATACGTGGTGGGCCTTTCAATCCTTTCTTCGGGTGTCCCAGACCGAGCTTTTCCCACCACGGACTCAAGTCGTCCCCGTCCACCGCATTTTGCCGCGTCACACCAGCAGGCGCAGGAAGCAGCGCCGCCAGGCGATCGTAGAGCCGTCCGCGGTTCAGCGCATCCACCCGCCGGAAAAGATTCAGCAAAGTAAACGCATCGCGCGGCCGCGCTTCCGCGAGCAAAATCGTCAACGCTTCCGAACGAGCTTGCGAATTCTCCACGTCAAAATTCACAATTTCGAGCGCATCGCGAAATCGTTCACTCGCGTCCTCGAAGTAAGGCGCGCCTGGACCAATCGCCGGCCGCGATTCCGCCGCCGCCCCCGCCGGAACCAGCGATTGTCGTAACCCATGCTGCAAATCCACCCAGCCCACGGTCACATGCAGAATGCTCACGCCGGCATCGGTCACCTGCAACGTGTACGCGCAACCCATATCCATTGCGTACGCGCCAGGAGTGCGCACCAGGAACACGTAAGGCGGAGCCGTCACGGCCGCGCGAATGGTTCCGCGAACAAGGCGAATCTGTTGTTGCGTTGCGTTTGCTTGCAGCAGCTCGAGGCGTGCGTTCGGCCCCACTTCGATTTCGCCCAGGCCATCGACCCGTAGCTTCACGCGCGATGCGCCGTCGGTTTCGAGCCTTTGGCCGATTTTCCAAATCTGGTTCCGCTCTGCGATGCTGCCTTCAATGCGCGGTGAACCTTCCAGCGCAACAACCGTCCAGGCCGCGCGACCCGTTAGCGCCCGCAGCAGCCAGATGCTCCCCAGAAGCAGCACAACTGCGGCAGCAGCGCGCCACCAACCCGCCCACCGTGAGCGCGAACCCAAACGAGAAGTCGCAGCAGCAGGGAACTCGAATTCCGCTGCTCTCGGCCGAAAACGCCCGAGCAAGTTTTCCAGACGCTCCACTTCCGGATCCCGCGTTCCGGAACCATCCCAAAGATATTCGTCATTCATGAGTCGCGTTCTTCCCCAGTTTTTCTCGCAGCTGCTTCATTCCGCGATGCAAATTCACGCGCACCGAAGCTGGCGTCAACCCAGTCCGCGCCGCAATTTCCGGCCCGGTCATTCCCTCGACCAATCGCAAAGTCAACGTCTCGCGATAGGCCTCCGGCAAAGATTGGATCGCCGCCAGCGCAGCTCGCGCCTCCTGCTCGTCGGGATCGTTTCTACCCGCCGTGTCCTGAAATTCTTCGGCAGGGCGCGGCCGGCGATGAAAATCGTTTGCGCGGTTCCGCGCAATCGCCAGGAGCCAACCCGCGAACGCCGTCGACTCGCGCAAGCTGTCCAACCGCCGCAAGGCAATCAGGAATACATCCTGAACGAGGTCGTCAACTTCCGCATAAGGAACGTGCGCCAGCAGGACGCCGTGCACCATCCGGCTGTAGCGTTCATAAAGCCCACCGAAAGCGGCACGATCGCCGCCGCGTGCCGCCTGCACCAGTTGCGCGTCTTGGGAAAAGTCTCCCATCGTGTGGTTCGCTGGCATGGGAGCTTCGCGGATTAGCAGCACCCGGTCAAGAGTTGCAGCCACGCAAAATTGCCTCGAATAGAAGACGGGCCAGAGCGGACAACTGTTATCCGTCTGTAATCAACTCAAGCCATGATCGTTGCAGTCAGATAGCCGCTTTTTCTGCGGCCCGAGCCGGCGACGCGCCGGCGCAATCCTCGCCACTGCCTACCGCGGAGACCTCGAAGTCGTTGGGTGAATTTCGGTCTGAAGGAAAAAGTCGCGGGCCGTTAAACTCAAATGCGGCGGCGCATTTGCATCGACACGGTGATCGTCTGGCCCTTGCGGTCTACGAGCACCTTATATTGATACCCGATCTGGCGAAACAACTCGCGCACCGCTGAAAGCGTCAGGTCCGCCGCCGCGTCGTCCCCGATTCCCGCGATCACATCCCCCGGCACAATTCCCGCCCGGGCCGCTGGCGTTCCCGGCTGCACGGCCACCACCTCAAACACTTTCAGATTCGGCCCCTTCGCGATGATCGAAAGTCCGCTCATGTCCTCGTTGGTGTCGTGATTCAACTGGACATTGGGATCCAGAATCACGCGCTGGTGCGGAAAATCGAAAATCACGGTGAACCGCCGCAGGAAATTGCTGCCGATGGCGCCGGCAATATTTTTGTCCGCTCCCGCTTTTGTTTTTTCCTGAGTGAAGTCGCCGACAATATCCTCCAGCTGGTACGGACCAATCTGAAAGGTCTTCAGCCGGCCCAGAAATAGCTTGGCGCCACCATCCACTTCCGGATAAGACGCCGGTTCGCTCTTGAAATGCGCCGCGGAAATGCGCGCGGAGTCCGTGAATCCCCGGTTGAAAATCACTCCGGAATCGAGCGCGGTGTCCACCGCGAAATCCGCGGAAAGCGAGCGGTGCCCGGACACCTCAAATTTCGCTCGAATCAGCGGCACCGGCCCGGCGAAAGTCAGCGGGAAGCTTTTCCCTTGCCCGGAGTAAGTGAAAACGCTGGGGTCGTACAACTGCACCGTCTGCCGGTGGTAATCAATTTCCACCACCACGCGATCGAAGAAATCCCTGCCCAGCGTGCCCTGATAAGGCTGCCCCACTTGCTGCGCAAAATCGTCGCGCGAAACCACCGGCAGCGTAACGAAAGGAAGCTGCACCCCGGGCAACGCCAGCACCGCGTATTGCAACGCGTTGCTCGCAGTGTCGCCGGCCACCTTGCGATCCACCGCGCATTTTTCCGCCGCCGAATCCAGTTCAAAAAGAACCGGCTTGCCGCCGTTCAGCCGCACCGGCATGAAAATCAGGTTGCGCAGAAATACCGCCGGGATCTGCGCGGCATCGCCTGCAAAAGAGAAGCGCGCGGCAGTGGGGTCCTGCGGCGGTGCCGGAGGCGCGGGCTTAGCGCTCTGCTGTGCCGGTAGCGCCGGGCGCGCGGCCCAGCCGCACAGCACGGTGCAGCAAGCAACCAGGAATTGTGCGCGGCGCCGATTCATCATCCCTCCCGTAACAGCTGCAAAAATTGCAATCTCAAAGCATTCCGAACATGCGCGCCGATTATACGAGCTATGGCCCCGGCGCGAGATATCCTTCGCGCGAAAATATCCGGTGCGTGGCTTTCTTTCCCCCGGTCGCCAAAGGTTGGCCGTTGCCATCCAAAACCTGCACCTTCAGCGGATGGAATTGTCCATCGTGCTCCGGCGTGATCCCGAGCAGATATTGATGCCGTAGAGCCGCGGCAATCTGCTGATACATCGGCGCGAAATCCTTCTCTGACTCCGGAAAAAATGCGCGGCCGCCGGTGATCGTTGCCAGTGATTTCAGCGCCTGATCTGCGTTGGCAAAGATCTGTGAATCATCTTTTGGCGGCGCGGTTGCTTTCTTCTTTTTATCCGGTGGGCGCCGCAGCCAACCGCCCAACGCGACCGGAAAAATCACCACATCGCGTGCCCGCAGTTTTTGCTCGAGCGCATCCCAACGCGCCTGTGACGACGAATCCAGCCCGGTCGTCAGCAGCACCAGCGCTTTCTTGCCGCTCACCGGCGCAATCCAGTCGAGAACGGTAGATACCGAGTCGTAGAAATTCAGTTCACCCATGCCCACGGAAAATTGAATTTGCCCCAGTGCCGCCTGCAAAGCATTTTTGTCCGGCGTGAAAGCCAGCACCGCGCGTGGCGCCTGGTCGTAGGTCACGAGCCCCACCTGATCGTCCGGCGCGAGCCCATCCAGCAGCGCGTAAGCGGCCGCGATGTGTTGATTCTGAATCAGGTACACCGCCGGACTTGTTTCCACCATCACCAGAATCTGCGCCGGCGCATCGGTGGGAGCAAAGAAAACAAGCGGCTGCTCGTTCCCGGCATCGAGAACACGAAAATTTTTCCGCTGCAGGCCGCTCACAAAATCGCCACCGGCGCCCAGGACGCTCACTCCGATCTGCACCATCTCGGTCGTCACCTGCAGCGGCTGTTGCACATTACTGGCGGGTTGCTGTTGCGCAACGGCCGTGCCGCCCCGCATCAGGATCCAGCAGAAGGCGAACGCAGCGCGGAGGAACAGCGTACGCGGCGAATGTGGCTTCCCAAAGTTGTGCTTCAAAGTGAACGCCGTGGAGATCTGCTAACAAGCGCGACCTGGGCGACGCGCCACAACGGCCTGCGCCCAAGTCGCGGTCGAAAAACTGAGCGAATGGCTAAACTAGTTGCCCGAAGGCGGTTTCGCCGCCGACGCTGGCGGAGCCGCGTTCGCCGATTTTGGCGTGCTCAAATAACCCTTGGCGCTGTCCTTCGTCAGATCGAACACCACGATCTCGTAAGGAGCCCGCGCCCCGCGAACATAAAACTGAATCGGCTCGCCCACCGTCTTGTCTTTCTTCTCGATACTCTTGTCGTCAGCCACCACATTCAACGTGTACTTATAACGTTTGGTATCCACCTTGCGCAGCGCCACCTGAATCGGTCCCACGTGCTGGGGTCCCTTGGCGGACCTGCTGAGGTTGAATTCGAAGATGTCGCGTTCGCCCAACCGTTTCAATTCTTCCACTTCATCGTGGTTGCGCGCGATCAAACCGCTCTGCACGCCCAGATCGCCGATGGTGCTCTGCAGTTTCCCCTTGGTCGCATCCAAATCAGCCTTGGTCGCGTCCGCTTCGCTCCTGGTGCCGGAAAGGTCTGTCGTCACTTGCCCAAATTTCGTGGCCGTATCCGCCTGCACCGCGCCAATCTGCTCGCGTAGTTGCTGGTCGCTCTTCTGCTGATCCTTCTTAATCGATTGGGCCAGCCCGCGCGCGCGAGCCAGTTCGTCCTGCGTCAGCCCCAACTTCTGCGACGTCACGTCCAGCTGTCCCTTCAAATCTGCAATCCGCGAATTCGTTTTGTCCAGAGCCGCGGCCAACGCCTGCGTTTTCTTGTCGGCGTCTTCCAAGCCTTTGCGAGCTGCCTCGCGCTGCGCATATCCGGCGTACAGCAAATAGGCCACGAGCGCGAACGCGACGGCAAAAAGCAACGTTACCCAGCGCGGCAAAGCAGACGATTCCACGAATGTGCTGCCTTCACCGGGCGTATTCGGGGTCGAACTCATTGAGCCTCCTCAGGCGCGGCACCTGCCGCATTCTATCCGCGAAATTATCTCCGAGGAGCGCCACGATGTCCATCCCCGATGGTTCGGTCGCGGGCTTCCAGTGACGAACCGCGGCGCTTCCGTCGGGATTGAGTCGCCGCGTGCCATCGGTATTTTCACCGCCTTGCCCGCGAACGGGCTTTTCGGTATGCTGCGCTGCAGCTTCGGAGAAACCATGATTTGTCCCCAGTGTCGCAGCGAGAATTGTTTTCGCTCTCATCGCGACGGAATACTCGACTTTGTATTCAGTGGGGCTGGCCTGCGTCCGTGGCGTTGCCACAGTTGCGATCGTCGATTTCTAGCATGGCGAGTGGCCGCGATCCTGGAGCGCTTTGCGCACTGTCCCCGCTGCGGCAATTTCGATATCGAGCATATCTCCCGCGAGCGCGTGGAAGATGGTTCCTTCATTTTTCTGAAGCGCTGGCTTAGATTTCCCGCTTACCGCTGCGACCCCTGCCGCCACCGGTTCTTCAGCGTCCGCGAATTTCGGCGCATCCTGCCGGCGATGGTCGAAAGCCAGACCCGCAGAGCCGCCAACTAACAGAAGCTGCAATCGTTACCTCCAGCCGTCCACGACGGAATCTGCCGCAGCCTTCCCTTTTTGGTAGTAACGCACAATTAACATTCCCGTCACAGTAGGTTCAAGAGGCCCGCTTAACGTGCCTGCGTCGCTCTGCGTGTAGCGATTCTTATCGCATGTTTGCTTATCGGGTGCGGGTGTGAATATGTGTCGCTAGAAAGCCGGTTACTTTTCGTCGCCCGTATCTCGTGTCGTAACACGCGTCAGCACGTTTTCCTCGGCCGGCAACAGTGGGGGACGGTAACGAAGTTTTGCAAACTACGGTTTCAGGTCTCGATTTCCATCGTTCGGAAAATGTGGCAGTCAAATTTCAAGGAGGAAGGAATGCGAGCATTGGTTGCATATCTGTTAGCCCTCGGCCTCGTCGTCATGCCAGCAATGGCGGCGACAGGTTCGGCGGGTGATAAGGACAACACCGCTGCGAAATCCAGCAGCACAACCGCTTCGGACAACTCTACGGCGACAGACAGAGACAAGGACAAAGACGCCTCCGCAACCGCGTCGAAGTCCGAGTCGAAGTCCGATCCGGCAACACCCGGAAAGACGGCTGCCTCTTCCAGTCTGGAAAGCGAGATGCAACAGCTCCGCGACCTGCTGGAAACTCAGTCCAAGCAAATCCAGATTCAGAACGAGCAAATGCGCGAACAGCAGGAGCGCATGGAAGCGATGGAAGCGGAGCTGAAAGTAGCCACCACTCCTCGCGATACTTCCTACGCCCCCGCTCCTGATAGCCGCGTCCCGAAAACTGCCGACGGTTCCGCGCCGGCTCCCAACTCGAAGTGGGCCGACTTCTCGATCGGAACCGCTGATGGCCAAGCGGCGGACGCCGAGAATAATCCCATCGCCATTCGCTACAAGGGCATCACGCTTACACCGGGTGGCTTTCTAGCGGCTGAAACGGTTTTCCGCAACAAAGCGGACAGCGCCGATATCAACACGGGCTTCAATCAAATTCCGCTTCCAGGAAACTCGGGAAGTCAGACCACCGAATTCAACGCGACCGCACGCCAGTCGCGAATCAGCCTGCTCGCCGAGGGGAAACTGGCCGCCGTAAAGCTCTCCGGCTACGTCGAAACGGACTTCCTGGGCGTGGGAATTGCCTCCAACAACAACCAGAGCAATAGCTACGTGATGCGTCTGCGTCAGGGCTGGGGACAGGCGAAATTCGACAACGGCTTCAGCGTCACCGGTGGCCAGATGTGGAGCTTGATTACGGAAACAAAGAAGGGTGTCGACAATCGCACGGAAGCGCTTCCGCTTGTGATTGACCCGCAGTACAACGTTGGCTTCAGTTGGGCGCGCCAGTACGCGTTTCGCGTGTCCAAGAGTTTCGGAGACAAACTAACGCTGGCGGCGTCGGTGGAAGAGGCGGCTACAACCCTGACCGTTCACGGGAACCCCACCGCAACAATTCCCGCATCAACCAACGTCACCGTGAATGGCGTCACCGTACCTACGCTCTCGACCACAACCTTTAACAACTTCCTGGTCGGTGCGCCAGGCATTGTCCAGGGCCTTTACAACCCAGTCGGAACGTACGCTTACAACAAAACGCCGGACTTCGTCGTCAAAGCAGCACTGGATCCGGGCTGGGGCCACTTTGAAGTCTTCGGTATCGTGTCCAACTTCCGGGACCGCGTGTACCCCTGCTTCGCCGCTAACGGCGCCATCACCATAACGCTCGCTGGTGACGGCACCACTCCGTTCCCGACCGTCGCCATTCCTGCGAATCCTTGCGCTCTTACTGGCTCCACCAATCCTGCTTCGGGTGCGTTCAACGATTCACGAACCGGTGGCGGCATTGGCGCAAACGCTCGCGTTCCATTGGGCAAGCACTTGGACGTCGGCATTCACGCCCTTGGTGGCAACGGCATCGGCCGCTACGGCTCCGCCGGCCTTTCGGACTCCACGGCTCGCCCAGACGGAACGCTGGCGCTGCTTCGCAGCTATCAGGCGCTAGGCACCTTGGAGTTCCACGCCACGCCGCAGTTGGATATCTACGCGTACGTGGGCGGTGAATACGCCGGCCGCTGGATGAACGGCAAGGAAGGCTACGGGAGCAATCTACGTCGCGACGACGGTTGCGCCGTTCAGTCTCTCCCGATCGCCGCGCCTGGAGCTGCCATCAACACCACCGCCGTATTGGGTTCCAATGGTTTCATTCCGGATGCGCTGTCCAATTGCGACGGCGACACCCGCGCCATCTTTGAGGGCACCATTGGCTTCTGGTACCGCTTTTACAACGGTCCGAAGGGCCGCTTCCAGTGGGGACCGCAGTATTCCTATGTTTCCCGGAATACCTGGTCCGGTGTAAACGCCACCGGCGGTGGAGTTGGTCCGCACGGAATCGACAACATGGTGTTCACGTCGTTCCGCTACTACCTGCCGTAGAACACGCATGCAAGTGAGAGAGGCGGGCGACCGCCTCTCTCGCTTCGCATTCTCCGCTCCACCAATCTCGCGTCTCCGCAGTGGTCGCCGTCGCGGTTACTCTTGATTCTTCATTTGCCTTTGTAGAGGGAAGTTTCCGCTGCGCACGGTTGACTTTGACGTGGCTTCCTTTTGCCTCGCGGTTTGCCGCGGCGTCTGCGATCCGATTGACATTCTCACCTCGCCAAGCTTAGCATCCTGACTCGTCCGCCTCCTCGCGGCGATTCGATATGCCCACTGCGAAACTCTTCACGCCGCGCGACGCTGCACAAGTCCTCGGAATCAGCTATCCCACGCTGAAACAGTGGATCTACAAAAAGAAAATTCGCACCGTAAAAACCGCGGGCGGCCACCACCGCATCCCCGAGAAAGAAATTGACCGCTTCCTCTATCGCGCGAACGAGCACGCCGACGTTTCCGAACGCCGCACCAACTTTCGCCGCATCAGTGGACGCAATCAGCTCGTCGGCCGCGTCACCGACATAAAAATTGACGGCCTCATCGCGCAAGTGGCCCTTTCCATCGGCGGCCAGCGCATCACCTCCATCATCACCGCGGATGCAGTCCGCGAACTGCGCCTGAAAAAGGGCCAGACCGTCGCCGCCCTCGTGAAGTCCACCGAAGTCATGATCGTCCGGCTTTAGCCGTTCGTTTTTCTCCCCGCTTGCTGCGTCGGCTCCGCCGCTGTGTTCGCTGCCGTACCGTGCCACAGAGCCATATAACCGCATCAAATCGGTTTGACATCTCTATATGAATCGTATAGATTCGCGCATCGTCAGCATCACTCGTACGCGAACTGAATCTACGCAGCCGCAAGCGCAAGGAGAACCTGTGAGGCCCCTCTTAATCGCTTTTGTAGCCCTATCCTTGGTTCTCGTCGTGCCCCCAGCAGCCCGCGCCCAAACGGCAGCGAGCCTTTCCGGTGTGGTGACGAGCCAAGCCGGCGCAGCCCTTCCCAATGTCGCGGTGACAATCAAGAACCTCGACACAGCTGAAACGCGCACGATCCTAACCGACGGCGGCGGGCGCTATCAGTCGTCCGGCCTGCCGCAGGGGCGCTTCGAGATTCGCGCGGCAAAACAAGGTTTCGAGGACGAAACGCGCGCGGGGATCAGCTTGGCCGTTGGCCAGTGCGCCACGGTTGACATTAGAATACAGATGAAGACCCCCGACGTCTGCGCGAGCGGCCGCGAGTTCGCCACCACCGATTGCGCGCTGACCTGGCACGGCGTCACGCTGTACGGTGCGTACGACGTCGGCGTCGGCTGGGTCAGCCACGGTTTACCGGTAAACGGCTATAACTATGAAGGTGAATCTCTGGTGAACCGCAACGGCTCGCAATCTCGATTCCTCGTCGCACCCAACAACCTGCAGCAGACGGGTATAGGCATCAGGGGCAGGGAAGAGTTTGCGCCCGGCTGGGCCATTGTGTTCAACGCTTCGACTGGCATCAATCCGCAGTCCGGCCTGCTCGCCGACGCGCCAAAGACCAACATTGTAAACAACGGTCTTCCCAGGGCCAGTTATTCGGAAGCCAATGACGGCGCGCGCGCGGGCCAACCCTTCAATGACGAATTCTATGGAGGAATATCGTCCACCCGTTTCGGCACGCTGACCTTCGGTCGTCAGCGCTCTCTCGGCACCGATGCGATGCTCCTTTACGATCCCGTTGGCGGCGGCTATGGGTTTTCTAACATCGGGTATAACGGCACGATGGCTGGCGGCGGCGACACCGACGACACTCGTTGGGACGACGCAATGAAGTATCGCGTCACGGTTGGCCCGGTCCATTTCGGCGCGATGTACAAATTCGCGAATGGTTCTGGCGGCTGCTTTTCGGCCCTCCCAGGCTGGACTGCCGCCGACTGTACACCGGAAAGGGCGCATAACAACGCCTATGGATTCGACGTTGGCGGCGAGCACGGCAAGTTTTCCGCCGATGCCGTCTTCCAACATTACAACCAGGCAATCAGCGTGTTGAACCCGTTGCAGGGGCCCCAGAGTCAGGCCCCGGGTGCGCAGTTTCAGTCGACCACTGACAGCATCAACACCAACTACATCAACGGCGGGGCCGGCCTGGGACCCAATCTGATCGACCCGAACGACACCCTATATGGCATCGTGACTGACAACAACGCCATTTTGGTCGCTGCCAAGTATGCGTGGGACCCATTCAAGTTCTACGCCGGCTACGAATACATCTGGCAGAACAACCCGAAGCAACCGTTGGGTGTCGGCGCCACGGACGAGGGCGGCTATATCTTGAGCGGGGTCGAAGACAACAATCTTGATTCCGAAAAGTTGCTGCAGATCTGGTGGGCAGGCGTGAAATACACTTACCGCACCAAAACCGATGTCACTTTGTCCTGGTATCAACAGCGGCAGAATGACTTCCGTGTTCCGCAGACCTGCGCGCCCGGAAATTTCCGCAGCTCCTGCGCGGGCACCCTCAACGAGGTGTCGCTCTACGCGGATCACCATTTCACAAAGCGTTTTGACGGTTACGTCGGAGTTGCCTATTCCTTCGTGAGCGGCGGTATGGCCATCGCCATCCCGCATGGCCCCGGCGTGCCCTTTATTTTCCCCACCAACGTCGCGCCAACGATCGGTGTTCGTTTCGCCTTCTGATCGTTTCATCGCGGGCGTCGTTAACGTCGCATCGGCCTTTTCTCGCATCCGCGGACTCAGCCACTTCCCCGCGCGCGGATGCCGATGCTACAATCTGACAGTTGCAGCAAGGCGCTGCTTAATCTGCCGGCGCTCGCACTAAACTTCATCACGCATAAACGGCGGTATGGTGCAGGGGTCAGCACGTCAGGTTCTCAACCTGAAAACCCGGGTTCGATTCCCGGTACCGCTACCAAACTTCTTTCCAGACTCCTCCGCGTCCGCCTGAAAAGACTTCCCTCGCCTCGCTCAGCTCCATCTCTCCCCGAGCTCCTCCGCGCGCGAATCGCCAACTATTAATCGATCTCCCGAATCCTGTTTCGGCCCCGTGCCATCTGTTATCGTTGCACCCATGCCCGAAATCAAAAATCTAGAATGCTCCCGCTGCCACGCCACCGTCTCCGCCGCGACTCCCCAGACCCTTTGCCCGCAATGCAAAGGTTCCCTTTACGTTCGTTATGATTTGCAGCTCCTCCGCGGCACAGCAGCACGCGATGCCATCGCCCGCGAAGCCGCAAACTCTCCGTGGCCCGGCATGTGGCGTTATCGTTCCGTTCTCCCCGATGCCCGCCCCGTCACCCTCGGCGAGGGCTGGACTCCAATGCTCCCCAGCCGCCGCCATCCCAACGCATTTCTGAAAGACGAGGGCACCAACCCGACCGGCTCGTTCAAAGCGCGAGGTCTCGCCCTCGCCGTCACCATGGCCCGTCATTACGGTCTGCGCCAACTCGCCATCCCATCCGCGGGCAACGCCGCCGGCGCGCTCGCAGCCTACGCAGCCGCTGCCGGAATCACAGCCCACATTTTCATGCCGCACGACGTTCCCTTCGCAAATTACGTCGAGGCCATCGCCTACGGCGCGAACGTCACCCTGGTTGACGGCCTCATTTCCGATTGCGGCCGCATCGTCGCCGAACGCAGCAAGACCGAAGGCTGGTTCGACATCTCCACGCTCAAAGAACCGTTCCGCGTCGAAGGGAAAAAGACGATGGGCTACGAGCTGGTGGAACAGCTCGGCTGGGAATATCCCGACGCCGTTTTCTATCCCACGGGCGGCGGCGTCGGCCTAATCGGCATGTGGAAAGCTTTCGCGGAACTCGAAGAGCTTGGCTGGGTCAAACCTGGCAAGCGCCCGCGGATGATCGCCGTGCAATCCTCCGGCTGCGCCCCCGTCGCCAAAGCATTCGACGAGGGCGCGAGCTCGAGCGAGATGTGGCCGAACGCCGCCACGTTTGCTTCCGGCTTGCGCGTCCCCAAGCCCTATGGCGATTCCATCATGCTCGAAATTTTGCGCGACTCACACGGCACAGCCGTAGCGATCCCCGACGCGGAAATTCTCACCTCGCTGCGCGATTGGGCAAAAAACGAAGGCCTCTTCCTTTCGCCCGAAGGCGCCGCAGCCACCGCCGCCTACGACCGCCTCCTAGCCTCCGGCTTCCTCACTCCGAGCGACCGAGTAGTCCTTTTCAACACCGGCGCGGGCCTAAAATACACCGACGTAATAGCAGAAGCCATGCACCTCCAACGCCCGAAGGACAGCGCGTAGCCGCCGCTTTGCCGTTACAGCGGTGTGCTTCGTCCATCGATTCGTTCGGTCTCAGCGTCGCCGCCAAACATCTCCAATCGAGCCCCGCCGAGCCCATCTTGGAGTGCGGTGGCTTGCCACCGCTTTCGCCGAAACTGAACGTCCGCCGACAAAACGAGCTAGGCGAGGCTTGCCTCGCCTTCCGTAATCGTCGCCTCAGCCCGCGATCTGCATTTGATGTTGCTTTTGACTTTGGATCGGCGCGCTTCCGTGCGCTATCGGTGGCATGGCCCCCGCCACAAACGCTTCGCGTCCCATTGCGCATCCGCAACAACTGCCAGCGCACCAGTTGCGCCCCCCACTTCCCGCGAGTATGCTAGTTTCGTCCCTTGAAGAAAGAGCCCACCAGCCCAATGCAAAAACGCTTCCCCTGGTTTCCAGTTTTTGCCGTGCTCGCGCTAGCCACTTTCCCGCTAAGCGCCCTTACGTCCAGCCCCACTGCAAACATCGTCCTCACCACCATGCAACAAGAATTGCAGCGCGCCACAAAGGCCCTCGCGAAGACAGACCCAGCGCCCTACTACATGAGCTACGCGGTCACCGACACCGACGAAACAGCCGTAGCAGCCTCCAACGGCAGCGTCATCTATTCCGCCAGCGTGGACCGGCGTCAAGCCGACGTAATGATGCGCGTCGGCTCGGTAGCGCTCGACAACACCCACAGCCAGAGCCGCGCGTCCGGGATCACCTCCGGTCTGCTCCCGCTGAACGACGATACCAACGCCATCGCCCGCGTCCTCTGGCAGCTCACCGACCGTGAATACGAGCAAGCCTCCGCGGCATACCTGAAAGTGAAAACTAACAACGCGGTGCGCTCCGAAGAAGAAGACAAGTCTCCCGATTTCTCCAGCGAAGCTCCGCAAGACCATCTGAATCTTGTTCCCTTGCGTCCGCCGTCCGACCAGCAAATCTGGGAAGGCCGCACGCGAAAACTTTCCGCCGGCTTCCTGAAATATCCCGAAGTTTATACCTCCTACGTTTCCTTCAACATTTCCGCTGATCGCTCGTATCTCGCCACCAGCGAAGGCACCGCCCTGATCCGTCCCGGCGCCATCGCGCGCCTGGTAATTCAAGCCGAAACCCGCGCCGACGATGGCATGGAATTGATGCGCGTCGAATCGTTTCAAGCCGCGACCGCGAGCCAGCTTCCTTCCGATGCGGAACTCGCAGCCAAAGTGGACAAGATCGCCGCCGACCTGAAAGCTTTGCGCGCCGCTCCCGCCGCCGATCCTTACGCCGGTCCCGCCATGCTTTCCGGCAGAGCCGCCGCCGTCTTTTTTCACGAAGTTCTCGGCCACCGCCTCGAAGGCCATCGCCAGCGCGACGAGAACGAAGGCCAGACGTTCACCAAAAAAGTGAATCAGCTCGTGCTGCCCGCTTTCCTCAGCGTCGCCGACGATCCCACCATGAAGGAACTTAACGGCGTGCAGCTTGCCGGCCATTACGATTTTGACGATGAAGGCGTTCCCGCTGCTCGCGTCGTGGCAGTCGAAAATGGCGTGCTCAAAAACTTCCTGATGTCCCGCATGCCCATCAAGAATTTCAGCACATCGAACGGCCACGGACGCCGCCAACCCGGCCTGATGCCCACCGGACGGCAGGGCAATCTGATCGTCACTTCCAGCAACACCGTAAAAGATTCCGAACTGCGCGAGAGATTCATCGCCGAGATCAAGAAGCAGGGAAAACCATACGGTCTGTATTTCGACGACATCCAGGGCGGCTTCACGCTCACGGGGCGCGCCTCTCCCCAGGCTTTCCAGGTGATTCCCGTGATGGTCTATCGCGTTTACGCCGATGGCCGCCCCGACGAACTCGTCCGTGGCGTGGACATCGTCGGCACGCCGCTGCTCTCGCTGAACAATATCGTTCTCACCGGAGACACGCTGCAAGTATTCAACGGCATCTGCGGTGCGGAATCCGGACAGGTTCCGGTAGCAGCCGCGGCTCCCTCGATGCTCTTCACCGAGATCGAAGTTCAGAAACGACGCCGCGGCAGCGAACGGCCGCCAATTCTGCCGCCTCCTGGATTTGAATCTACTGCGGCGACACCGCCTGCAAATGCCGCCAAAACCGCCGCGCCAGGAGCGAAGCCATGAGCGCTTTCGTAAGGGCCAGCGCAGTTACCGCGGGGCCGTCGCGCCGCTTCGCGATCACCGTCGCATTGCTCCTGGCGCTTTTCCTCGCCGGCACCGGTCCCGCCGCCGTGGCGCAAGCGCAGCAGGCACAGCCAAAATCTTCCGCCGCCGCTGCCACCGGCGCTTCCTCCGCGGCAGTTCAATCCGATCCGTTGCTCAAAGCCATGCGCGAAGAGCTGGACCGCTCCAAATCCCAGCTGAAGATGGACAATGTCCCCGCGCCTTATTACGTCGAATATCGCTTGTCCGACGTGGACGAATACTCTGCCGAGGCCGTCTTTGGCGCCCTGCGACAGGACCAACGAATCCACGTGCGCAACTTGCGCGTCGTTGTACGCGTCGGTGATTACAAACAGGATAGTTACTACGGCCCCGGCACCGGATTCGTGAATATCGCCCCGCGCGACGACGATTCCGTCGCCCTCCGTCGCGAATTGTGGCTCGCCACCGATCGCGCGTACAAAATTGCCAGCGAAGCCCTGGCCTCCAAGAAAGCGGTCCTCAGCCAGTACACCGCCGACCAGCCTTTCAATGATTTTGCGCGCGCACCCGCGCTCGAATCCGTCGGCCCATTCGTCAAACTCGATTTCACTCCCGCGCCCTGGAAGGAAACGCTCGAGAAGGTCACCGATCTCTATCGCACCGACGCGAAAATCCAATCTCTCTCCGCGTACGTGCGATTTCGCGCAGTGAACGATTATTTTGTGAACACCGAAGGCACCAGCACCCGCCAGGGCTACATCGTCTATTCCCTCAATCTTTCCGCCGAAACCCAGGCGGACGATGGCATGGAACTAGGCCGCTCACCTTTCTACGTTGGCGCCAGCGCGTCCGAATTACCATCGCAGGAAAAGCTCCTCGCCGAGACAGCCAAAATGCTTCAGTCCCTGAAGGATCTCCGCGAAGCTCCCATGGTCGAAGAAGATTATCGCGGCCCGATCCTATTCTCGAACGACGCCGCCAGCGACATTCTCGACGGCATGATTGGCGGCAATATTCTGGGCATCCGTCCCAAGCCCGGCGATTCCGCGCGCACTACCGGAGAATTTTCCTCGAATTACAAGGGCCGCGTCCTGCCCACATTTCTTAGTGTGGTGGACGACCCCACCATGAAATCATTCGATGGCAAGTCGTTGATCGGAAGTTATCAGATTGATCAGGAAGGCGTTCGCGTCGCCTCGCTTCCGGTGATCAAAGACGGCATCCTCATCGAGTATCTCCTCGGCCGCATGCCGATTCGCGATTTCGCCGATTCCAACGGCCACGGGCGCGCTGCTCCCGGTCAGTCGCCTTCGCCCAACATCGGCAACCTGATCCTGCAGCCGAAAGAATCCAGTTCGCCCGATGAGCTCAAGAAAAAATTAATCGAGATGTGCAAACAGGAAGGCAAACCCTACGGCTATTACGCGGAAACTCTCGTGGGGAACAACCCGCGCCTGCTCTATCGCGTGTATGTAAGCGACAGCCACGAAGAACTGGTCCGCGGCGCTGTCTTCAACGAACTCGACACCCGCACCCTCCGCAACAATCTCGTCGCTGCGGGCAACGACCCCCTGGTGAGCAACCGCGAAGGCGCCGTCCCCACCACGGTAATCAGCCCCTCAATCCTATTCGACGAACTAGAAGTAAAGCGCACCGACAAGAAAAACGCCAAGCTCCCCGAATATCCCCCGCCCACCATCGCCGCGCATTAATCGCGTGTTGCTTTTGACTTCGCCGTTGCCTTTCTCTGCGCTTTCCGCGCCTCTGGAGTTGTTCCGCCTTTCGTCTTTCTCTGTGTTCTCCGTTTTTCCTCCGTGTACTCTGTGTCAAATCTTTTGCCGTCGCCTCTGACTATCGCTTCGGCAACTCCCAGCGCACCCCAATCCGCCCCACAATCGGCAATCCCAACTGCGGCACAGGCGTCGCCGCGGTAAAATACTGCTCGTTAAAAAGGTTCTCCGCAGCCCCGTAAACCTCCACCCCGGCCCCAATCCTCCGCGAGACCAGCGCATCCAAAACAAAAAAACTCCCCAACGGAAACTGATTCTGATCGTCATCAAATGCGTTTCCAATCGCCCGGCCCGTCACTTCCACCGTCACAATCCTTGGATTCGAATACCGCGCCTGAAACGTGAATGAATTGTGCGGCACCTGCGGCACCCACAATCCCACCAGCGCCGTATTCGCCGGAAAAGAACTCACCTTCGAATCCACGAACTGGTATCCCGCGGATATTTGGAACTCTCGCGTGATATGCGCCGTCACGCCGAGGTCGACACCCGGCGCGCTGATGCGCCCCAGATTTTCGCGGATGCGTTCAATCACATTGGGAACTGGATTCGGGCAGCCTGGAAACGCGTTGGGCGGTTGCAGGCACGTGGCGTTCGCGACGGGATTGACGATCTGGTTGTAGAAAAATGTCCCGTGCGCCTGCAACTTCCCGTTGAATCCACTCACAGCCACGCCCGCATCGCCGCCGGTCAGGTGTTCCGCGTTCAGGTTTGCATTCGCGGTGGTCACCGTATTGCCCTGGCGGAACGAGCGGTACAGCTCGTTCAACGTCGGCGCGCGAAATGCCCGGTACACTGACGCATTCCAAGACACATGCGTATTCAGCTGGTTCCGCAGCGTCAATCGCGGACTGAAAGCATTCTGCGAGCGGTCCGGAAAAATCGTATCAGTCGGTGCATTCGGCGGTGTCACCGGCTGACGTAAAGTCGAAGCGTCGAAATTGCTCCAATGGTCCACCCGCGCGCTCACCGAAAGAAACCACCGCGGCGCAATTTGAATCAGATCCTCCCCAAAAATCCCCACCGTGCGCTGCCGCCCCCCGGAGGAAAGATCCGTAGTCCCACCGGAAAGCAAAACCTCATGGCTAGCCCCAATTTCTTCGTGATAATCGAATCCCGCCACCAGCGTCTGCCGTTTTCCCGCTTGCCGCGACCACACCGCCGATCCGCCCACTCCCTGCGACGGAACCGTCTGCAAGTCCGTGAGTGTCTCGCTATCCCTACCCGTCGCGATGGATGAAAATGTCTGGTGATAAGTCTGCGCATCGGCATAAAACCGCAGCGTCAACGCCCCGAACGCACCTAGCTGCAGATTCGCTCCCAACGCGCCCTGTCCGAGCTTCGTATCGTTCCGCTGCAGCACCGTGCCGTTGCCCCGCGTCTCGTCCAAATACCATCCCCGCGCGAATATTTCGCTCTGCTCCCCGATTTTTCGCCCCACCATCAGATCCGCGGTCCCGTCTCGCGACCCGGCTCGGACGTCCACCGAACCCCTCTCAGCTTCCGGCGTCAGAATGTACCCGTCCGTGTTGAATACTCCGCCGCCAAAACTGGATTCCCATTTTCCCTTCTGCCCGCCGGCCCACAGCGAAAGGTCCGGCGTGTTTTGATTGCCATAAGAAGTATCCAGCGAAATGCCGCCAGGCTGCGTCGGACGCGAAACGAACTGCACCACGCCGCCCAACGCATCGCTGCCATACAGGCTTGAGCCGCCCTCCTGCGAAATCTCCACATCGGAAATCGATTCCACCGGCACGCGATCCCAGTACACCCATCCTCCAAACGGATCGTTCAGCGGAATGCCATCCTCCAGCACCAGCGCGCGGCTCGAGCCATTCGCGCCCAACCCTCGCAACGAAACGCCCTGCGTCGTGGGATTCGCCGTGCGGCTGCTCGACCGGCGAAACAAACTGAAGCCGGGAACCTGCCGCAGATCATCATCCAAAGTTAGGGCCGGCGTATCTTGCAGGTCCTCGCGCGTCAACTGCACGTCGCTCACCGGCACGTCGCTCAGCAAAGTCGCCGCGCGATAAGCGGTCACTTGCACTTGCTGGCTGACCGCTGCCGCCGTAAGAGCAATCTCCAGGTGCACCGCTTGCCCGCCCGCTCGGCTCCACGCCCGCTCAAGCTTCTGAAATCCTTTCGCGCTGACCAACACCGTGCCATCCGCAGCCGGAACATTTTCAAATGCGAAAGCCCCGCCGCCGTCGGTCACGGTGGAAGCCGAAAACGCTGCCGCACGAACTTCCACCTGCGCGCCAGGCACTAAAGCGCCGCTGGAATCTCGCACCACACCTTCGACGCGCCCTCCGACGCCAGCCGTTTGCGCGCTGCTAACCGCAGCCGCCATCAATATCAGCGCGCTAACAATAGTCACGCAGGCGCAACACGACCTCATTTTCGTTCCCAGCGTAAGTCTCGCGAACAAAGACGCCATTCCTCCAGATAAGCAATCGCTGCTTTCCCCGCTCCGCCCACGGGCATCATATCCCAGTCCAGAAACCGCTAATCGTCGAAGAACGCTCCACGTACCGAAGTCCAACCTGCGCCGCGGGTATGCTATCGTGTTCTAAGGTTCGCCTAACTTCATTTCAGGAGGAAATGCATGGGTACGGCGGCGCAGCGTCGCAGTGATCGTGTCTCGCTGACTTTATTGCTGGAAGCTTCCGGCAAGGACATCAACGAGGAGGACTTCACGCAGCCGGCCCGCACCATGCAAATCAATCGCACCGGCGCGGTGATCCTGCTGGACCGCGAGCTGCGCGCCGATCAGCACATTCTCATCAAGCGGCTGGCCCCAATCGAAAAGCATCGCCAGAGCCAGGTCCGCGTCGTCGGCCAATTCGGCCGCCAGAAAGAAGGCTACGTTTACGGCGTGGAAATTCTGCAGCCCGAAAATGACGTATGGGCCATCGAATTTCCGCACATCGCCGAATCTCAGGAAGCCGTCGCGCGCATGCTGCTGGAATGCACCTACTGCCGCGCGCGCGAAGTCGTTTACCTCAACGAACTCGAGCTGCGCGGTTTCGAAGGTACTCGGGGAATCGCGCGCTATTGCAAGGCTTGCAGCGTCCCCAGCATCTGGTCGCAAGCGCCGCATGAAAGCGAAAAGAAACTCGCCTCGCGCGCTGCGCGCGGCCGCGCCGGCCACGCTCCCGGAGAAATTCCACCCGGCGGCGACCAGCGCGAACGAGAACGCCTGCGCATGAAAACCAGGCTGACAGCTTGCATCCGCCAGGCCAACAGCGACGATGAGCTGGCCGTCTGCGAAGATATCTCCCCCGTCGGAATGTGCTTCCGCAGCAAACGCCGCTACGAAGCGCAGGAAGCGATTGACGTCGCCGTCCCCTACACGCCCGACGTAGCCAACATTTTCATCCCCGCACGTGTCGCGTACTGCGAAGAATTACCCAAAGCAGGCCTGTTCCGTCACGGCGTGGAATATCGCAAGCCCGAACCAGCAAAGGAATAAATCCAGCAGTTCGACCCAAGCGTCACACCCTGAGCGCCGCTACATCCGCAACAAACATCTCGAAGCGAACTAACTGGGGCCATTTTGGAGTGCGGCGGCTTGCCGCCGCTTTCGTCGAGGGGCAATGTGCGGCGACAAACCGCGCTAGGCGAGGCTCGCCTCGCCCTTTCTTCCGCAATGCTTCCACACGCAGTTACCGTTGTTTTTGACTTTGTAGCGGCCGCCTGCTTTTTAGGCGGGCGAAGTTGACTTTGCTTTTGACTCTGTAGCGGCCATCCCGCCTTCGCGGGATGGGCGCCTTTGACTTTCTCGCGCCCGACGCCACAATGATCATCGCGCCAACACCGCAATCCCGCCGCTAAAAAATCCTAATACGCCGGCACCGGCGTCCGCTCCCCAGCCCGCCGCTGCAAATACTGCATCGCAATATTCAGATGCACATTCCCGCCTGCCGTCTCAAAACAAAGTATCGTCGCTTCCGAATCCTGCCCCGCCTTCTCGCATTGCTCCTGCGTCAAAACCTCCGGCGGCAGCACCTTAAAATGAAATCCCGCGTCATTCAGCTGCGTCACGGCATTCCCGATCACCATGTTGGCCAGTTCGCACACCGTCTCGGTAACAATCGTCGCCGAAGGATCCACTTCGCTGCCGGCCAAAAAACTCGCCACCTGCGCCGCCGCTCCCGGCTCCATATCCAAAATCACGCGCCCTTCGATCTGTCCTTTGAAACTCACCGCCGCGGCAGTTCCTCTGCGCCGGTAGCCTTCCTCTTCCATCGTCAGGTCCACAATCTTAGCGGGCGCCTTCATCATTTCGGCCAGCACCGCGTCCAGCGAGCCGATGAACGGCTGAATCAGGTCCATCCTCATCGTGAGCTCTCCTCTGCCGCGCCCACCGTCGCCGTCACGCCGTCGTCGTTCAGCACGTAGCGAATAATCTCGTACAACGCATCCGGCTTCACCGGCTTCTGCACGAAATGCCGCGCGCCCTTCTGCAGCGCTGCCAGGATATTGTCCTGGTAGCCCACCGACGAAACCATGATGATCCGCGCTTCCGGATGCTCCTGGACGATCCGCTCCACGGCCTCGATGCCTTCCATCTGCGGCATGGTGATATCCATCAGCACGATATCCGGCTGCGTGCGCGCGTACTCGGTGATTGCCGTGCATCCGTCGCCGGCTTCTCCCACTACGTGTCCGCCGAACGATTCCACCATTTTCGCCAGGCTCTTGCGCGCGAAGACGGAGTCGTCCACGATCAAGTACTTCACGGCTTGATGGTCATTCTTTCGCGTCAATGCTTCGAACTGTTTCATCACGATCTCCTTCGTAATCCCGATGCAGTGGTGAGAATGGCCGCGGCCGAATCCTGATTTGCCTGCTCCGTGAGCGGCCGTTCCGCTACGCACTTCGCCTGTAAGTAACTAGAAAGATTGGAAAGCGACACCACGCGTCCCGCGAATCCACGTTCGATCGCCGCTCGCGGCATGCTGTCCACGATGCATGTGTCCGGGCTTTGCGCGATCGTCATTCCGCCCGCGGCCTGAATTGCGCCCAGGCCTTCCGCTCCATCGTCGCCCATGCCGGTCATCAGCACGCCGATGGCGTTGCTGCCGAACTCCTGCGCCACCGAATGGAACAGCACGTTCGCCGATGGCCTGTGCCCATTCACGCGCGGCTGATCCACCAGAATCGCCACGTTCCCATGCTCCATCCGCCGCACTTTTAGATGACGGTTGCCGGGGCAAATCAGCGCGCGTCCTGCCAGCAGCAAATCACCCGACTGCGCTTCCTTCACTTCGATCGCCGAACACTCATCCAACCGCCGCGCGAACATTTCCGTGAACCCTTCGGGCATGTGCTGCACCACCAGGATGCATCCCGGGAATTCCGGCGGCAGCTGCGAAAATAAATACTGCAGCGCGTTCGGCCCGCCCGTCGAAATCCCGATGGCCACAATCCTCGTCGGCCAATTCGGCATTGAAGTGCGCCGCTGTTCCTTCTGCTTCAGCGGCGGCACCGTAATGATCATTTTCGGCGCGCCGGACCCAGCCGCCACCTTGATCTTCTGTGCCAGCTCCGCGGCAATCTGGTCCATGCGTCCGGAAGCCGCGTCTGGCGGTTTCGTTACGAAATCAAACGCGCCAAGCGCCAACGCTTTCAACGTCACCGAAGCGCCGCGATCCGATTGCGCGCTCACCACGATCACCGGCACGCGATGTTTGCGCGTGATCTGCCGCAGCATCTCCAGTCCATCCATGCGCGGCATGTCCAGATCCAGCGTCACCACGTGCGGGTGCAGTTCGTCGAGCTTCCGCAATCCCACTTCGCCGTCCATCGCCGTGCCCACCACTTCAATCGACGGATCCCGCTGCAGCACCTGCGGAATCAGCTTGCGCATCAGTGCCGAATCATCCACAACCAGGACGCGAATTTTTGCGCTCATGCCGTTGCTCCCACTGCTGGAATCCGCGTGAGATGTGATACGACTGCAGGAATGTTCAGTATGAGCACGATTGTCCCGTCGCCTAATATCGATGCACCACTCACCAACGGAGAAGTGACCAATTGGTCCTCCAACGCCTTGATGACCAGTTCCTCTTCACCCATCAGCTTATCCACTGCCAATCCAAACCGCCGGCTGCCTGCGCCGATCACCACCACGAAAACTCTCTTCGACCGTTCGAATTTTTCCGTTGATTCCAGCCGCTCCAGGCGCACCAGCGTCAGTACCTGCTGCCGCAGCTGAAACACCTCGTGATCGTCCACGCGATGTACTTCAGCTTCCGTGATCCGCGTGATTTCCACCACGGACGAGATCGGCACCGCATACAGCCGTCCGGCCACGTGGAACAGCAGCGCCTGAATGCTGGCCAGCGTCAGCGGCACGATCAGCCGGAACGTCGTACCCTTGCCGGGCTCGGTTTCAATTTCGATCGAGCCTTTCAGGTTGTCCAGCGCGGACTTCACCACGTCCAGTCCCACCCCACGCCCCGAAATTTCCGTCACGTTTTCCGCCGTGCTGAATCCCGGCGTAAATATCAAATGATTGATTTCTGATTCGTTCATGCGCGAAGTGTCCGTGGCGCTCACCAGGCCGCGCTCGATCGCTCGCTGGATCACCTTTTCACGGTCAATCCCGCGGCCATTGTCGGAGACTTCAATCACCACCTGGTCGCCTTCATGATAAGCGTCCAGCCGAACCGTGCCGTTTACCGGCTTTCCGGCTGCCGCACGTTCGCCCGCGGTCTCGATGCCGTGATCCGCCGCATTTCGAATCAAGTGCGCCAGCGGCTCGGCCAGCGCGTCCAAAATGCTCTTATCCAGATCCGTGTTCTGGCCCGCAATTTCCAGCGCGATCTCTTTGTTCAGGTGCTTGGCCACATCGCGCACAATCCGCGGAAATCTTCGAAACAGCTGCTCCACCGGCACCATGCGAATCTTCATCACCGATTTCTGCAATTCGTTCAGAATCCGCGATTGAAACGCCAGCGCGTCCGAAAACTTTCCCCGCAGCGCATCTTTGGCGAAGCGCCGTTCGAATTCTGCAATCGTTCGCTGCAGCATGGATTTCCCGATGATCAGCTCGCCCACCAGGTTCATCACCGTATCAATTCGGCCCGCGTCCACGCGCAGCGTGTTCTCCGCCACAGCGTGTGCCAGGCCCGTAGGCGCGCTGGACAACGGCGCCTCGTCATCTTCATCGATCTCTCCGAGGTCCGCGGATTGCCCCGCAACGCTCGCCGAAACAGCTGCCGCTTCGGATTCGACCAGAATGTCCAGGACGTCGCGCGGTTCCGTCTCCATCAGCGGGATGCGATTCACAGAAATCTGCGCCACCACCGAAGGCACTTGGCAGCGATTACGAATCCAATCGGCTGGCTTCGTGCTAGCCAGCGCCGCTTCCAACAACCCGCCGTTCACCACGTCTCCGCTGTTCTCCGGACGCAACGCGAGAATTTTCCCAGCGCGCTCCAGCGCCTTCTTCGCGAGCTCGTAAGCCGCCGCGGGCAGCACCGCCTCGCTCGCCAGGTGCAGCGCCACTTGATAAACGGTCTCGCCGCGACGGAAAGACTCGGCGATCAGCAATCGCTCGTATTCCGTCCAGCTGAAAGTTGCCGTTGCTTCTTCCGAAGACTTGCCACGCCCCGCGGTCGCCGGTTTACGCAGCAGCCTCTGCACATATTCGCGCAGCGCCCCTCCGTCCGGCGGCTGCAGATTGCTGCGATACGCCGCCAGCATGTCGCGGAATGTGTCGGCAGCCGTCAGCACTACCTCGGCAATCAATCCGGCATGTTCCTTCACCAGGTCGGGCGTCAAAACGTCTTCCAGCTCGTGCGCCAGCTCGCTCAGTTCGCGATAGCCGCACGCGGCGGAATCACCCTTTAGCGTGTGCACAGCTCTCCGCACGCTACGCAGGCTTTCCTTGTCGCTGGGGTGTTCCTCCAGCGCCAGCCCCGCGTCATTCATGGCCTGCAGAATTTCCTCCGCGCTCTCGAAAAAGAGGTCGCGAAGCTCCGAGGCTCGGTCGTCGGGCGAAAACGTCACTGCGGCCCCTCGATTCGCTGATACACCGTCGCGTTATTCTGGTGAATCATGTGGAATCTTTTCGTCAGCCCAAACAAGCTTTCCGCGTGCCCCACGAACAAATAGCCTTCCGGGTTCAAGCAGCGATGGAATTTATCAATCAAACGCTTTTGTTCGGCCTCGTCGAAATAAATCATCACGTTGCGGCAGAAAATCGCGTCATTCCGTTGCGGCAGGTATTCCGTTTTCAAATTGTGAAAGTCGAATTGCACCAGGCTTTTCAGCGCCGGTTTCACGGAATATTTATCGCCTACCTTGTCGAAGTAGCGCAGCCGGCACGTATAGTCCACCGTGTCCATCTGGCTTTCCGTGTAAATCCCCTGTTGCGCCGTCAGTAAAGCCGAGTAACTGATGTCCGAAGCCACGATTTCCACTTTCCACGGCGGAGGAATCAGCGGCTTCGGCGTGGGCATTTCAAAAGGCAGCGGATTCCGCAGGTAGTAATACGCCAGCGCATCGCAAATCAAAATCGCCAACGTGTAAGGTTCCTGCCCCGTCGAGCACCCGGCGCTCCATATCCGCAAGGACCAATCCCGGCGCTCCTGCTTGCGCCGCAACAGCTCTTCCAGCACGTTTTTCTGAAACAGCTCCAGCTGCGGGCGAATCCGAAAAAAACTCGTCTCATTCACCGTCAGATTTTCCAGCAGCGCCACCAGCTCCTGCTTGCCTTCGCGGCTCGTCAGCAGCCGGTAATACGTATAGAACGAATCAATCTGGCAGGCTTTCAGGCGGCGTTGCAGGCGATCGCGTAGAAAATGCGTGCGCCGCTCGTCGAAATACATGCCACATTCCTGATACACCAGCGTCTGCAGGAGCTTCAATTCGGGCTCGGTGAGCGGAACCTGCGCTGTGAGAGTGGACATTCGCTCCTCGTCGTTTTCGTTCTTGCGCCGCGTTCGCTACACGCGCGCCATGTTGTCGGTGGCCACAGCGGCGGATTCAGCCGCGTCTTCCAGCCGGCGCAGCTCTCCGCGTTGCAATATCTTGCTCAGATCGAGCATCATCACCAGCCGTCCGCGGAATTTTCCCACGCCGGTGATGTAGTTCAATTCGCCCTCCTGAAACACCGAGTGCGGCGCTTCAATGTCCGAGGGCGGAATTTTTATTACTTCAGACGCCGAATTCACGATCAAGCCGATGGCCCGGCTTTCCAGCTCCACCACCACAATTCTGTTTCTCTTGCTGGACTCGATCACTTTCTCGCCGAACCGTTTCCGCAGATCGACCACCGGAATAATCCGCCCGCGCAGATTGATCACGCCCTCGATATAATCCGGCGCATTCGGCACCGAAGTAATCTCCGGCACGCGCACAATTTCCCGCACCATCGCGATCGGCAAACCAAATGTTTCCCGCCCGATCCGGAAACCTACGATTTGGATGTCTTTGTCCATGTTGTCTGTGAACGCGCCCTACGAACGGCCAACTTCCGCATACTCGGCCGGGGCGTGGCGCTGATTCGCGCTCGAACCGCTGCTGAACGCCCCACCCGGAGCCTGCTGCCGCCCAAAATGACGCTTGCCTTCCGGGAAGCCCTCGTCAAGCTCGAAGCGATCCATGGACTCCAGCAGCACGCGCGAAAGTTTGGACATCTGCTCGGCCGCCGCAGCCAGTTCCGTCGCGCTCGACGTGGACTGCTGCACCAGCTCCCGCATTTTCTCCATGGCGCGCACCACCGCCTGTGATCCCGAAGCCTGCTCCTCAACCGAAGAATTAATTTCCTGCGTGATTTCGGTCAGCCGGTTGGTGGCCTTCGCAATCTGCGAAGAGCCGCTGGATTGTTCCGTGGTAGCCGCGCCGATTTCCTGCGAGAACTTGTACACCTCGGACACCACGTCGGAAATCTTCTCCAGCGCGAAGCTCAGGTCCTTATTCAGCAGCAAACCTTCCTGCACCATGGTCGTGCTCTTTTCCATGTTGTCCACCGCTTCGCGTGCTTCCTTCTGAATGCCTTGAATCAATTCGGAAATTTCCTTGGTGGACTGCGTGGACTTTTCCGCCAGCTTGCGCACTTCCTCGGCCACTACTGCGAATCCCAATCCGTGCTCGCCCGCGCGCGCCGCTTCAATCGCCGCGTTCAAAGCCAGCAGGTTGGTCTGCTCCGCCAGATCATCAATCACCTCGATGATCTTGCCGATGTCGTCCGCGCGCCGTCCCAGCACGTCAATAATTTCCGCCGAAGACTGAATCGCGTGGCTCGTGCGGTTCAATCCCTCGGTGGCCTTATTCATCGTCACCATGCCGGTTTGCACTTCCTCGCGCGACCGGTGCGATATATCCACAAGAAGTTTTGCCGTGTCCGCCACTCGTTCGATCGAAGTCACCATCTGGTCAATCGAAGCAGACGTCTCCGCGACGCTCGACGCTTGCACCTGCGTGTTCTTCACCACGTTCTGCACGTTGATGCTCATCTCGTGCATCGTGCTCGTCACTTCGTCAATCGCAGACGCCGCCTGCACACTCACCTTCGCTGATTCGTCCGAAGCGCTGGCCATCTGCCCCGAACCACTCGCCACTTGCGCTGCGCTATCTCGAACTTGGCGCACCAAATCGCGCAGCCCGCGCGTCATCTGCGCAAAAGCCTTCGCCATGGTGTCCTGCTGCGAACGCGGTTGCACGGTAACGGACAGCTGCCCTTCCGCAATCGCCGCAGAAACCGCAGCCATCTCCTTCAAGTGCACGATCATCTTGTTGAAGTTTTGCGCCAGCACGCCCACTTCGTCGTCGCGATGCGTATCAATAGACTGCTCCAGATCTCCGGTCTCCCCAATGCGCCGCGCCACTTCGATCAGGTGGTAGATCGGCTCCTTGATGGACTTTGCGGTGTAGAAAGCGATCAACAGCCCCAGCAGAACCGCTAGCAGCGTGCCCGCAGTAGTGATGCCGGTGCTCCAGGTCGTCGCTTGTGCCGCCGAGCTATTCGAATCGTCCAACGACTTATGTACCGTGCTGTCGGCCTGGTCCAAAATCGTCGTCGACTTGCTCACCCACGAAGACGGATCGTGCTGCAGGTAAAAAATCTGCAGATCGGAAACAGTCGCGTCTCCCGCGTCCACCTGGTGCCGCTTCGCGATCATCGGCTTCGCGAAATTTTCCGACCAGCTGCTTTCCGTGTCTCCCACTTGCGCCAAAGCATTGCGCAGTCCCGGATCGCTCGACTTGCTTTCCGCGTCTTTCACCAGCGCCAGCAAATCTGCCACGCCTTTGTTGGTCTTGTCTTCGTCGCGCAGATCGCCACTCAGCAAGTAATTGCTCAGGTACAGCCGGTCCTGCATCATTTGCGAGCGCGCATCGTCAATCGCCTGCTTTGCCGCCAGCGTCGCCTTCACCGTGTCCTGCGCGGCGTACTCCCGCCGCACCGTGATCACATTGATGACGAACAAAACCAGCATGATCGCCAGAATCGCGCCAAACCCGTAATAGAGTTTCTTCCCGATTGTCATGAGAAATGCCTCCGCTCCCCGCCCGTGACCGCAGTCACTGGCCCCCAATTCACGCGCAATCAGCTGTGTCCCGAGAAATCGAATTCCACCACTTCCACCGATTCTTTTGCCGCCGGCTCAAAGCGCCATTTCTTTAGTGCGTCCAGCGCGGCGCCCACCAGCAACGGACTTCCGCCAATTATTTTGGTGTTGGTCACCCGCCCATCCGCGGAAATTGTTGCTTCGATTTTTACTTTCCCGCTCGCGTTCATGTGCCGCGCCAGCTCTGGATAATCCGGCAGCGTCTTCGTTCGCACTTTTCGTTTTGTCGTGTCCGGCGAATTTTCCTGTGCGCTTGCTCGCGGGGCGGCTGCTAGCGCCCCCCCCAGGATCATTGCCAATCCAAAGCCAAGCAGTCGTTTCCTGCCGTGCATGCGTACGCCTCCTCATTCGAGGGAAAGGTCCCGCAGCGGAAATTGCAATGAGGATGCCATCGGGGAAGTGTTCTTAGGTCCCGTCGAAAATTCGCCAACTCGTCTCGTATAAGTCTGATACCACAGCACTTAGATGGCTGTCCGCTAACCGCCGGCACATCGCTCAACCAGCCCAACCGTCTCAAATGCCCGCCGCAGTCCGGCCGCCCGTCTCACCTTGCGACGCGTCGAGATTGCCGCATAAGGCAACTGCCGCCGCCCGTTCGCTTGACTCAAATTGAGAACACGCCGTAACGTCTTTCTGGTATAGGCGTAGCGCGCGCAATGCCCCCTTAGCCTCCATGCGTGCACTAAAAAGAAGTCACGATGTCTCACCTCGTCTCAATGGCTCTTTCGAGAGCCTGCTCGCGCAGTTCTCCGCCACAACGCTGGAGCTGAATCCTTCTCTCGGCGCCGCTGAATTCTCACGGCGTCTCACGGCCCGTGCCGCCGAAATGCTGGGCGCGCGCGCCGCCGTGCTCGCGATCGCATACGATACCGAATGGGAAATCGCGGCGCTCAGCGGCCCCGCACATCGCTGGGACCCGATGACGCAGCACCAACTCGCTGGCGTTCTCGCCGAACAAGCCGGCGTTCCCGGCGAAAAATTGCGCGAAGGCTCCGCCGCAATGTTGCTCGGTCGCAGCCTCGCCGATGCAGTCGCGTGGAAAGAAATCGTTCTCGCCCGCCTCTCGGGAAGCGAGGGCGAGTTGCTCGGTGTGCTGTGCCTTGCAGATGTCTCGCGCGAACTCTCTGCGACGGAACGCCAGCTCCTCGAAGCTCTGGCAGGTCATGCCGCGATGGCGTTGGAAAACGTCAGGCTGTTCTCGCGAGTGGAACAATCACGCAAGCAGTGGGTCGAGGATTTCGACGCCATCTCCGACTTCATCGTTGTCCACGATGCCGGAAATCGCGTCCTGCGCCTGAATCGCGCCCTCGCGGAAACGCTCGGCCTGCGCCCCACTGAGGCCATCGGCTATGAAATCGATCGCCTCGAGATTCTGGATTCGCCTCCCAAGGAAGGGCACTGCCCCTTCTGCCGCAATCCACGCCTCGCCCATGAGGAATATATTCACGAAGCCGCGGAGCGCACCTTTCTGATTTCCGCTTCGCGCATCCACAACGCGCAGGGCAACGACTGGCGCACCATCCACGTAATGAAAGACATCACCGATCGCCGCCTCGCCGAACGCCGCTACCGCCGCGAGCGCGACTTCAACAAAAATATTCTGAACAACACCCAAAGCATGATTCTCGTCCTCGACACCGCCGGTCTCGTCAGTTACGCCAACCGCCGCTGCTTCGAGGCCGGCTACCGCGAACAGGATTTGTTGGGCAGATCCCTGGTGGAAATGGTTCCGCCGGCGCGCCGTCCTCTGTTCGCCGAAGCCTTGGATCGCACCCTGCAAGGCGCCGCGCTCGACAATCTCGAAATCCCACTTTTTCGCGGCAGCGGCATGCCCGGGCAATTTTCCATCAGCCTTAGTCCCATGCGCGACGAGCAGGGCGAAATCAACAGCGTCGTCGTGGTCATGACGGACATAACCGACGCCGCCAGCCTGCAAGCGAAGCTAATGCACACCGAAAAAATGGCCGCACTGGGCCAACTCGTTTCCGGCGTCGCCCACGAAGTGAATAATCCGCTCGCCGCCATCGTCGGCTTCACCGATCTGCTGCTGGAAAATCCCGCGGTGCCAGCCGACGCGAAGGAAGAGCTGCAAGTCATATTGCAAGAAGCCCAGCGCACTCGCGTCATAGTGCAGAATCTGCTCAGCTTCGCGCGTCAGATGCCCGCGCAGCGTGAACCTGCGCAGGTAAACACTATCCTCAAGCAAACCATGAAACTCCGCGCCTACGATCTGGAAAACCACGGCGTCGAGCTGACCGAAAAATATGCCGTCGAACTTCCCATGGTCATCGGCGACCCGCATCAGTTGCAGCAAGTCTTCCTGAATATTCTGAACAACGCCTACGACGCCGTGCAGGAAACGCGCCGCACCGGAAAGATAGAAGTCCAGACCGTCCATCGCTCCGACAAAATTGAAATCGTTTTCCGCGACAACGGTCCCGGAATCTCCCAGATCGATCGCATCTTCGATCCCTTTTTCACCACCAAGGAAGTCGGCAAAGGCACCGGCCTCGGCCTCAGCATTTGCTACGGCATCATCGAAGCGCATCGCGGTGAAATCATTGCCAGAAATAATCCGGATGGCGACGGTTCCACGTTCGTGGTGCGCCTGCCCATCGCGGAGAAAGCGATGGAAATCCACGCTGCCAAGGCTGTGGAATGACGGCTACTCCCGCGCCTGTCTCCGCCACCCGCTCGCGCATCCTCGTCATCGAAGACGAGCCGTCAGTCGCGGCCTTCGTGCGTGCCGCGCTCGAACGTCACGGCTACGAAGTAACCTCTTCGTCGTCCGCGGTCGAGGGCCTGCGCCTTCTTGCGCTCCACGATTTCCGCGGCGTGATTTCGGATTTCCGCACTCCCGGAGGAATCACCGGCTCCGATGTGCACGATTGGCTGCAACGGCACCGGCCCGAAATGGCAACGCGCATTATCTTTATCACCGGCGATACCGCCAGCGACGAGACGATCGCGCTGCTGGCGCTCGCTGGCACTCCTTGCGTCGAAAAACCGTTCCGCGTTCAGCAATTAATGGATGCGGTTGAAAAAACGATTGGAAAACCATGACCGATGAACTGAAACTCCGCTTCCTGATTGTGGACGACGAGCAAAGCATTCGCCGCCTGTGCATCACCGTGGGCCAGGGGCTCGGTTATCTCTGCGCCGAAGCCGAAACCGCCGAAGCCGCGCTCGAATCCTTGGAAACCACCGCCCCCGATCTGGTCGTCACGGATTTGAAGTTGCCCAGCCTCTCTGGCCTCGAGCTGCTCCGAAAAATAAAAGAATTATCGCCCCGCGCCGAAGTTGCCATCATGACTGGCCACGGTTCCGTCGAAACCGCCGTGGACGCCATGCGCCAGGGCGCCTACGACTATATCGAGAAGCCCTTTCGCGTCGAACGCCTGCGCCAGCTTCTCCAGCGCATGGCCGAAAAAGTCCGTCTCGTCACTGAAAATCAATTCCTGCGCGAGCGTGTGAACACCGTCACCGATATGGACGGCATCGTCGGCACCTCCGCCAAAATTCAAGACGTCCTGCGCATGATCTCGCGCCTCAAGGAAACCCGCACGCCCGTGCTCGTCACCGGAGAAAGCGGCACCGGCAAGGAACTCGTCGCGCGCGCCATCCATTTCCGCGGCCCGCTCGCTGAAATGCCCTTCGTCGCCGTGGATTGCGGCTCGCTCGTTCCCACTCTGATGGAAAGCGAACTCTTCGGCCACGAGAAAGGCTCCTTCACCGGTGCGCTGAAAACCAAGGCCGGCCTCTTCCAGGCAGCCAATGGCGGCACAATATTTCTGGATGAAATCGGCGAGCTGCCGCTGGAATTGCAAGCGAAGCTCCTGCGTGTCCTGCAGGAAAAAGAAGTGCGCCCGGTAGGCAGCAATGAAAAAGTTCCGGTGGATGTGCGCGTGATCGCCGCCACGAACCGCGATCTGGAAGCCGCCTACCGCGCCGGAACTTTTCGCAAGGACCTCTATTTCCGTCTCAACGTCGTAACAGTCCATGTCCCGGGTCTGCGCGAACGCCGCTCCGACATCCCGCAGCTCGCGCACTATTTCCTCGATCGCTACGCCGCCGGAGAAAATATTCAGGTCACGCCTGCGGCGATGAAAAGTTTCCTGCAATACGAATGGCCGGGAAATGTGCGCGAACTGGAAAATTGCATCGCCCGCGCGGTAGCCCTCGGCGACCATCAGACCATAGATGTCGAAGATCTGCCGCCCGCCATTCGCGCCCCGCAGGAAAGCAACGTAGCTGCGGGCGATTCCGCCTCGCTCTCCACCACCGCCCTGGCCGACCTCGAGCGCATGACCATCCTCCGCGTCTTCGAAAAGGCCGGCGGCGATAAAGCCCTGGCCGGCAGAATGCTCGGCATCAGCCGCGCCACGCTCTACCGCAAACTAAAGCTCTACAACATCCCCTTGCGCGCGATACACAAGCACGACGTGCAAATGGCCTCCTAAAAGGAAACTGCAGCGAACTGAGTTCGTTCCGCATTCGGATTCGCGCCGCATCCCTGAGACGCATCTGTATCACCCTGAGACACCCCCAAGACCCTAGCTCCAACCCTCAATTCGTAACCAGCACAACAACAACCATTTAACGGCCTACGCCGCCGCCCGCCTTTGGCCGCCTTCGTGCATTCATCGCCCCGGAAGTCTTTCTGCGTCCGCTACCACTGCGTGCAGTTGCAGTCGCTTTTGACTTTGTAGCGGCCGGTTCGGCTTCATCGAACCGGGCAGCCGTTGCTTTGGTTTTTTTCTGCAGACTGAAACGCCCAGGGGGTTCCGTGATCACTGAAGCCGCAATAGACACGGCTGAAGCCACACAATCGTGCGTCGAAAAATTGTCGCAGCTATTTCCCAGCGCCTCGCCCATGAGAATCCCAGTGCGCGTCGTCACGCTGGCCACCGCGCGCCGCCCCTTGCAGGAACAAACCGTAATCGAATTCGGAACCGCGCAGGAAGTTCTGTTCGCTTCCACGCTCCCGCTGGAATTTGAAGATGGCGTGCGCGTACTCAATTCCGATGGTTCGCTCGACGCGCGCGCAACGGTCGTCGCCGTGCGCTATCACGACGGAAGAAAGGCCGTCGCTGCCCGGTTCGTGGGAGAAGTGGGCAACTGGATCATAAAACGATGACCCCCAAATCAGACATGCCCACTTTGAAGCCACCCGCAGCGCAAGCAAGCTTCGCGGATTTTGTCGCGCAATGGTCCGAAGCGCGCAACGCCTATCCGCTTTACGCCGCTCTCGCCACCCAATTTAATTTTGGCCCGCTGCCGCATCCCGCCGGGGAATTGCCCCCACAGCGCCCCACGCGCGAAGTTTTCGACACCGATTTGAAATGGTTCGACGGAATTGACGCACGCGTCCGCGCGTTTCAGATCCGCCAGCTCCCCCCGGAAACCCTGAACGCCAGCGAACAAAATCTGCGCGCCTTTCTCCAGCGCCAATTGCGCAAGCACGAAAAGACCACCGCCGATCGCGACAAGATTGACCTGCTCCTCGTGCAATATTTCGCTCTCTGCGCGCCCGAAGAACTGTATCGCAAGGAAATTCACCTCGAAGACGTCGCGGAGGTCTTGCAGCCGGCGCTGAACGGAGCCGACGCCACGCGCCTGGAATGGTGCGCGCCACTGGATCAAATTCTCGACAAGGTCGCGCACTGCGAGAGTTTGCGCGACATGATGGAACTCGGCCTCCTCGAGCAAGGCCGCCTGGTAAAAGAATCCGCGGGCGCCATGTTCTACGATCCCGCCGCGCTGGTGGCTTTCTGCCGCTTCAATTTTCTTCTGCGCCGCGCCTTCATCCGCATGTTGCACGCGGACTTGAGCGCCGTGCGCCAGGCTGCCGAAACTCTCGACGCCAACGGCGTGAAGACCGTGGACTGCCGTCGCGCCGGTTTTTCCGCCGCCGAAACCACCGCCCAGCTGCGCTACTACTGCGAAAATTGGAAGCAGCCGTTTCATAAAGACTACACCGCAACGTCCGTCACGCATGCCTTCGAACAGCTCCTAGCCTTGCGCGCCGACCTGGAAGAGGCCCTAGCGCGCGGCCAATCCGGCGCGCCATCGCCAGCCGCCAGCCCGGAATCGCACCAACCCGACAAACGTTCAACCGTGGATCAATCGTCCCAGCCCTCGGAACCGGCTGCGCCAGCCGCAGCTGTGCCCCAGGCGTCTGCAACGAATGCTCTGGCGCCAAAACAGTCCACCGCAACTCCGGCGGAGAAATCCGCTCCGGCAAAATCAGCGAATGCCGCCGCAAGCGCCGGCAAGCCGGCCGCCGACGCTACGGCACCGCCTGCCGGCCCGCTCGACAAAGAGAAGTGTCTGGAATCAATCTGGGAGCAGCTCATCGCCGAGCCGCCCACTCGCGGACGTTCCATGTCCACCATCGTTTTGCAGAACACAAAGGTCCTGCTTTCTTCCTGGGAAGTCGCCGCGTTCGTCGCCGCAGGCAATCAGGAAGCTGAAGATCTGCGCCGCGCCGTAGTCGCTCGTGCCCTGCTCGCCGTCGCTACCGACGAACGCAAACGTTCCGGCGACCTGAGCCAGCTAGCATCCGCTCTTACGCTAGCGAAAGCCGAAGTTTCCTATTTCCAGGGCCGCGTGGAACAAGCCAAACGCGCCAAGAACACCGAAGCCGCGGTAAATCTCGGCATCAGCACCAAGCGGCTGCTTTCGTTCATCGAAGAAGCCGAAAAGGTGCAGCCCTGAAGCAAATTAGGTTCTTGGGGGAAAGCTCTTGACTCACTCCAGCGTCCTGATCGTCTCGGACGACACTGAATTCGCGCGCACCGTTGCCGCTCGTTGGCAAGCCGAACGCCGCGTCCCGGAGATCACCCTCACCGCGAGCGACGTCTGGCAATCGTCCGCAGCCGAAGGCTATAACCTCGTAATCGTCGGCCCCGTTCGCAACAATAAAATCAGCGCGATCCTTTGCGCGCTCAACTCAATTCCCGCCGCCGCAGCCATCCATGTCTCCACGGAATCGCGCGATGTCTCGCAGCTCGCCGCCGAACACCCGCACGTCCTAATAATCCCGCGCGAAGACGGCTGGATCGGCACCCTAATTCTCGTTGCCGGAGAAGCCTTGCGCCGCGCCGCCGCCACCGCACGCGCCCAACGCGCCGAGCGCGTCGCCGCCGAAATACAACGCAACGCGACCCTCGGCCGTTACATGCTCGATATCCGCCCCAGCGTAAACAATGCATTAACCTCGGTTCTCGGCAACGCGGACCTCCTGCTTCTTGATCCCCGTCCGATTCACTCGGACGCGCGCGAACAAATTCGCACCATCCACACCATGGCGCTGCGCCTCAACGAAATCATGCAGCGTTTCTCATCCGTAGCCGCCGAAATGCGCGCCGGTGAGAAAGAATCTCAAGCTGAGACAAACAGCGTGTCGCAAATTTCCCCGGCTGGCCTCGCCAGGTAGCGCCATGCCGCGTAACCGGCTGAAAAGCAAAGCTGTTGCAATCTAGTCGCAGAACGCGAAATACGCTCCGCACATGGTCTTGCACTTGCATTTCTATCTGCGGGTATATCTGTGGAGGTCTGCCGATGTCGAAGAAAGTTCTGATCGTGGATGATTCCCAGGCCGAACTCCACCTCATGCAGTCGATGCTGCAGCAAGGCGGATTTCAGTCCGTGGGAATTTCCGATCCCACCAGAATCGAAGAGGCTATCGAAGAAGAAAGGCCCAACGTCATTCTCCTCGACGTCGTCATGCCGCGCCGCAACGGCTTCCAGGCCTGCCGCGATCTGAAGAGCCAGCAGCCCTACTCGAATATTCCGGTGATTCTGGTCACTTCGAAAACCGCCCCCAGCGATCGCTACTGGGGCGAACAGCAGGGCGCAAATGGCTACGTGGCCAAACCTTTCACTCCGGATGAGCTGTTGAACGCGGTGAAAAGGTTTGCCTGATGTCCCTTGAACGCGAAAACGCGGCGCTTTCCGTTGAACTCGATGGCGGCGCATTCCTCGAAAGCGAAGTTTTTTCCGAGGAACGCCTTCCCGAGCGCCAGTACTGCGTCTTCCGCGCCGGCCGCGAACGTTTTTGTTTTTCGGTACTCGAAGTGGAAGAGGTGGTGGACTGGCCCATCGTCACGCGCATTCCGCTCACTCCCGCTTTTCTCATGGGAGTGTTCAATCTGCGCGGCACCATCGTTCCACTGATTGATATCGCCTTCACCGAAGGCCGCCGTCCCGGCCTTCTGCCGAAGCACGTGGTGGTCGCGCTCCTGAAAGGCGACGCGCATCGCGAAGACATGCGGCTGGGGATTGCCGCCGACGAAGTCATTGGCACATTTTCCGCCACGGAAGAGGCGCTGCTCGACCAAGCGCCCGCCGACGTCCCGCACTGCCGCGGCATGTTGCGGCATGACGACCGCCTGGCCCTGGTCGTTGATTTGCGGCGCTTGGTTGACGTTTTTCCAGTGCCGGTAATTTAGCTCTGGCGACCGCGGTCGACTTTGGTAGCGCCGGCGTCTCGCCGGCTCTTTTGACTTTGCTTGTGCCTTTGTAGCGGCCAGCTTTAGCTGGGCGCAGTTGCTGTTGAATTTGTAGCGGCCGGTTCGGGTTCATCGAACCGGGCAGCCGTTGCCGTCGGTTTTGATTTTGTGAATCGCGCTGCGGCGCGATTCACCCTGAGCTTCGGCAGCGCCGAATCGAAGGGCAGCAGGCAGCTTTTGGTTTCGGTTTGGGCGATCGAAATTTAGGCAAGAATTTCAGGGGTCCAAAGTTTTTAGGCCGCGCGCACTCCCCGTTCCGCACCACGGACCGGCCGTGCAAATGGGCGCACAAGTTCTTGGGAGGAAGTCATGAAAGCTCGTTTGAGTTCCACAGTCTGGCTGCTGGTATTCTGGGTCACACTGTTGCTGTTCGCCTCCGTCGGCTTTTCCTATTACGCAGGCGCTCACTCCGTCGGTCCGGCCGCCGCAGACGCCGCCGCGATCCCCGGCGGTGCCAATGGTGCGCTATTCGCCGCAGCCCTGCTCGCGCTCATCGCGGTGATCTCCATCGTCTACGTGCTCAGCAAGCGCGTCCTTACTCCCGTGGACGAGCTCGCGAAATTCTCCGAGCGAGTAGTCTCTGGCGACGTCCGCGCCCGCGCCGAAATCAATTCCAATGACGAGTTCGGTTTCATCGCCGAAAATTTCAATCGCAGCGCCGCCAAAGTCGCTCACGCCGTCACCAACCAGCAGGCGCAAGACTCCCTGCAGCGCAGCATCACCGACTTGCTCAACACGATCAATCAAGTAGCCCGCGGCGACTTGACCATCCGCGGCAAAGTCACCAACGACGCTCTCGGCAACGTAGTCGACTCCGTGAACTTCATGCTCGACAACTTCACCAAAGTTCTCGAGCGCGTCCGCAAAGCCGCCGTGGACGTCAGCGGCAGCGCCAATCAAATTCTCGACGCCGCTGATGACATGACCGCCGGAGCCACGCAGCAAGACCAGGAAATCACCAACACCTCTTCCGCCGTCGAAGAGCTCACCGTCTCCATGAAACAGGTGTCCAACAACGCGGAAGCCAGCGCCGAAGCCGCACGCCGCGCGCTCGATGCCGCCGAACAAGGCAACCGCGCTGTGCGCGATACGCTCGAAGGCATGCAGCGCATTCGCGCCTCCGTGCAAGCCACCGCCAAGAAAATCAAATCTCTCGGCGATCGCTCCTTGGAAATTTCTGAAATCATCAACGTGATTAACGATATCACCGAGCAAACCAACCTGCTGGCGCTGAACGCGGCGATTGAAGCCGCCCGCGCCGGAGACGCAGGCCGCGGTTTCGCCGTCGTCGCCGACGAAGTTCGCAAACTCGCCGAGCACTCCCGCAGCGCCACCAAGGACATCGCGGCATTGATCAAAGCGATTCAGGCCGAAACAAACGAAGCCGTCGTCGTCATGGAGGATGGCACCCGCGAAGTGGAAGTCGGCGCGGGCCTGGCCGATCAAGCCGGTAAAGCGCTCGAAGCAATTTCCAGCGTCGTGCGTCAATCGGCCGAACTAGTACAGGAAATTTCCCTGGCCTCGAAGCAACAGGTGCGCGGCACGGAAGGTGTGGCCAACGCGATGCAAATCATCTCTGGCATCACGCGCCAGACCACCCAGGGCGCACGTCAGACCGCTTCCACCGTCGGCAACATGGTCAAGCTCTCGGAACAATTAAATGAAGCGCTCGCGCAATTCCGTTCCGGTCGCGCGGGTGAAGCGGCCGAAGAACCGCGTCCGACCGCGCCCGTGGGTGCGCATCGTTAGGTCGCAGTGATTCCTGGCGCCGGCGAAACGCTCCGGCCCCGAACGTGCGCCGAACATGAAACCACATCCAGTTACGACGACGAAGCTCAGCGAGTCCGAACTCGATGATATTCGCACGCTGATCGAGCAGCGCTCGGCCATTCTTTTCGATGCGTCGCGCGAGCGGTTCTTCTCCACCCGCATCCGCGAATACATCGAGGAAAAAGATATCGCTGGCGGCGCGGAACTGTTCGAGCTGGTGAAAAGCTCCAGCACGGAATACGAGTCCCTGCTGGAGCGCCTGCTGACGCAGGAAACATCTTTCTTTCGTTATCCGGCGATTTACGACGCGCTGAAAAAACGCATTGTGCCGGAGATGCAGGAACGCAAATTCTGGCAGAATCCGCGCACTCTGCGCATTTGGAGCGCGGGCTGTTCCACGGGGGAAGAGGCTTACTCCATCGCCATCACCCTGTGTGACGCGCTGAAATTTGTGGAAGCCTGGGAAATTGAAATTCTCGCGACGGACATCAGCCGCCGCGCGCTGCGCCATGCCGAACGCGGCCTGTACAGCAAGCGCAGCCTGCAAGATGTCTCGCTGGGCCAGGTGGACGCTCACTTTACGAACACCAAGCACGGCTATCAAGTGAGGCCGCGGATTCGAAAAATGATTTCCTTCGCGCAAATGAATCTGGTCGAACCGGTTTACGTCGGCAAGCTGGACTGCATCTTCTGCATGAACGTGCTGATGTATTTTTCCGAGGAACGCCGCCTCGCGATTCTCCGGCGCTTTTACGACGCCCTCGAACCGGGCGGATATTTTCTTTTGGGTCACTCAGAAACGCTTTCCAACGTGCCCATGAAATTTGAATCTCTGGTGATCGGTGATTGCCGCATTTATCGCAAGCCGGTCGCCGCTGAATCGCGTGCCGCATCTGTGCTAGTGGAGGAAAGCCTGTGAACGGGCCCAATCAGGAATCCGTCGAGCTTTTCCTCCAGGAGGCTTCCGAAAACCTCCAGTATCTGCGGGAATATTCCGGCATGTTGCAGGAGCCGCAGACCAGGCCCGAGGACCTCGAAAAACTTTATATCGCCGCGCACACTCTCGCCGGCACTTCCGCCAGCTATGGCTTCCCGCAATTTTCCGAAGTCGCCGCGAAAATGGCCCACATCTTTCATTACGCCATGAACGCCACGCTCACCGCGGACATGCACGGCCCGCTCACCGAATTTATTTCCGACGCGATTTCTGTTCTCGAATTTGACTTGCTGCAAATCAGTTCCAGCGGCACCGAAACCGAAGGCGACATCCTCGCCTTCAAGCAGCGCTATTCCTTCGCGTTTCCCGCGCCGCCCGCTTCGCGCGCCGCACGCGAAGCCGCCGAACAAGTCGCCGCCGAAGAACCCGCTGCCGATGCGCAGCCCACTTACTCATACGTTGACCATCTGCCGCAGGATAGCGACGTCCCGGGGGAAGTCCTCGAGTTTTTCGTTCCCGAAGCCGAGGAGCATCTCCAAGCCGTCACCGAATGCCTGCTCGCGCTAGAAGCTAATCCCAATGCGGAAGATATCAACCGCCTCTTCCGTTCCATGCACACCGTGAAGGGCTCAGCCGCGCAAGTCGGCCTGCATCGCCTCTCCGCGGTCGCGCATCGCGTCGAGGATTTGATTGGCCGCCTGCGCGATGGCGAACTGAAGCCCAGCGCCAATATCGTGGACATTTGCCTTGAATCCGTGGACGTCCTGAAAAAATTCCTCCACCGCCAATGGTCCAGCGACGACGAAATGCGCGCCGCCGTGGATCCGCTCCTGGCGCAAATCGCCGAACTGGCTCCCGAAGAAAATGAAGAAGCAGCTCCAGGACAAGCCGCATCCGCGACCGGCGCGGACTCAGACACTTCCGAGTCCGGGACCGCGGCGCGAGAAAAGCGCCGTGCCGCTCCCGAAGCGTTGCCGCAAGCCAAATCCGTCCGCATCTCCCTCGAGCGTCTGGACCGCATGATGAACGCGGTCGGCGAACTCGTCATCAATCGTACACGCATGGTCGGCCGCCTGGCCGAACTCGCCAAACTCGTCGAAGTCCTGAATTTCTCGAAAAGCCGCCTGTCCGGCAAAGTTACCGAATTCCAGGAAAAACACGAGTTCAGCAAAATCCAGCCGCTGCTCGTTCCCGGAAGCCGCGCCCCGCAGATGGACACTTTCCGCCCGAATTTTCCGGGCATGCCCTCGATTACTTCCAATGACCTGCTCGAATTCAGCGAACTGGAAATGGATCGTTACGACGATGTCAACATCCTTTCCCGCTCGCTCACTGAAATTTCCGCCGACGTCAACGTCGTCCTCACCCAGCTCGAAAGTTTCATGGGCCGCGTGGATTCGGACATTGACGAATTCACCAAGCTCGCTCACCACCTCCAGGACGAAATCACCGCCGCGCGCATGGTCCCGATCGGCAATCTCTACACGCGCCTCGCCCGCACCGTGCGCGATGCCGCCAACGCCACCGGCAAGCTCGTCGAACTGTCCCTCGAAGGCGCGGACACCGAACTAGACAACAATATTATTCAGCATGTTTCCGATCCGCTCATTCATCTCGTGCGCAACGCCGTCGCGCACGGCGTCGAAGATCGCCGCACCCGCCAGCGTTCCGGCAAATCCGAAAAGGGCCTCGTCAGTGTCCGCGCCTATCACCGCGGCAATCACATTTTCATCGAAGTGGAAGACGATGGCCGCGGCATTGATTACGACGGTGCCCGCCGCCGCGTCGTCGAAATGGGCGCCATGTCCTCCGTCGCGGCCGCCGAACTCACCGAACGCGAACTCCGCGAATTCCTTTTCCGTCCCGGCTTCACAACTGCAGCCGCAATGACGGAGCTTGCCGGTCGCGGCGTCGGCCTGGACGTCGTCCGCGCCAACGTGCACGCCCTGAACGGCGAAATCGAAGTTCGTTCCGAACCCGGACACGGCGCCACCTTCACCGTAAAAGTTCCGCTCACACTCATTATTTCGCAAGCGCTCTTCGTGCGCTGCGGCACATCCGTTTTCGCTCTGCCGCTGGCCGTGGTCGAAGAAATTCGCCGCCTCAAGCCCGACGAAATCGAAGACGTCGGCGGAAAACTCCTCACCCGCGTACGCGACGTGGTTACCGAAGTCGTGCGCCTCGATGTCCAGCTAGCTCTGCCGCCGCTCGAGCCGCTCAATGGCTATTTCCACATGGTCATCGTGAAAGTCGCCGGAAAACAAGTGGGAGTGGTAGTCGAAGAGGTCCTCGGCAAGGACGAAATCGTCATCAAGAACCTCGGCGATTATCTGCGCAGCGTCAAACTTTTCCCCGGCACCACCATCGCGCCGGATGGCAGCTTGATTCTCCTCATTGATTTGAATCGCCTGGCTTCCGCCGACACCGCCGAACGCAATGCGCTGCCCGCCTCTTCGCCTGCAGCCCGCGTTTTCGCGCCGGGCGCCGAAGCAGTCGCCGCGGGAAGCATTCCCGCAGGCGCCGTGGACTCCATCGAGAACGATCGCGTAGTCGTCGTCGCCGACGATTCCATCAGCGTGCGCAAATTCGTCGGACGCATGCTCGAAAAAGCCGGTTATCGCGTCAAGCTCGCTTCCGATGGCTTGGAAGCTTCCGAACTCGTCGCGCAAATCGGCTGTCATCTGCTCATCACTGACCTCGAGATGCCGCGCATGAACGGCTACGAGCTGATGGCCCATCTGCGCCAGAACCCTGTCACGCGAAAGATTCCCGTGCTGGTCGTCACCTCTCGCGCCGGAGCAAAACATCGCGACCGCGCCATGAAAGAAGGTGCCGTCGCATTTCTAACCAAGCCGGTGCAGGAAGATCAGCTGGTCTCGACCGTTGACGAATTGATTGGCGCGGAAAAACCCGACACACGCCGCAAGTTAACCGTACCCGTGCGGCAGGATTGAAATGAATAAGCTCCCCGAAAAGAAAATTCGCGTCCTGGTCGCTGATGATTCCGCCTTCATGTGCAAGGTGTTGAAGGAAATCATCAATTCCGACCCGCAACTGGAAGTCGCTGGCACCGCCCGCGACGGTCGCGAAGCCGTGGCTCTCGCCGAATCCCTGCGGCCAGACGTAATCACGATGGACATCAATATGCCGCATCTCGACGGCCTGCAAGCGACCGAATTAATTATGTCGCAGCATCCCCGTCCCGTCGTGATCGTCAGTTCCGAATCCCGCGAAGGCGCCGCCAGCACTCTGCGCGCACTCGAACTCGGCGCCATTGATTTCGTGCCCAAGCCCACCAACGGCATTGACCTCGACATGCGCAATATCCGCGAAGAACTAACGCGCAAACTAAAGCTGGCCGCAAAAGTTCGCGTAGTGCGCACCGCGACGCTCTCGAAGCTCACGACTCCGCACGCGCCGGTCCCACATCCACCGGCTGTAACAAACAGTACAGACCGCGCCGCACAGTACAACGCCGCCAACGGCACAAAATTTCCGATAGTTGTAATCGCCGCTTCCACGGGTGGACCCGCAGCTGTCATGCGCGTAGTCGCAGGGCTGCCGAAAGATCTCCAGGCCGCAGTCCTGCTGGTGCTGCACATGCCCGCGGCATTCACCAGCCAATTCACGATCCAGCTCGCGGAAATTTCCCGCTTGCCCGTGAAAGAAGCCGAATCGCACGAAGCGCCGCAGCCCGGAGTAATTTACCTCTGCCCCGGCGCCAATCATTTGCGCATTTCTTCTACGGGAAAAATCACCCTCGATGGCGGCCCGCGCATCGAAGGCTATCGCCCCTGCGCCGACCTCGCCCTCGAATCTGCCGCCGCCTTCGCGCGTCCTCTCACCGTGGCCGTGGTTCTCACCGGCATGGGCAACGACGCCTCCAAAGGTGTGCAAGCAGTGAAAGCCGCTGGCGGCCACGTAATCGTCCAGGACGAAGCCACTTCCGTAATTTTCGGTATGCCCGCCGAAGCAATCAAAACGGGATCAGTTGACGAAATTCTTCCTCTCGATCAAATCAGCACAGCCATCGAAAAGCGTGTCGCGAAAATCTCCCGCCTCGCGCCGGCTCCGATAGGTGCGCGATGAAAATCGCCATGCAGGACACAGCGAAGTCGCGCCGTTCGCGCTCCAGCGAATCCCTGATTCTGTTTTGCATTGGCACGCAAACCTTCGCGATTGCCGCCGACGCGGTGCAGGAAATTCGCAGCACGGACAGTCTCGCCACCGCCGCTGTCGAAATGGAACTCGCCGAAGTGCCCAAAGTCCGCCACCTCGTCGAACGCAGCCATCGCACCTACTACGTCGTCAGCGGCTGCGTGCATTTCGGCCTGCGCGTCACACGCCCCACTCTCGTCCTGATCCTGCGCCAAATTCGCACCGCAGTCCTCGTCGATTCCATCGAAAGAATGGTGGACGTTTCCAAAGTCCACGCGCTGCCCCAAGCCTTTCAAGGCGAAGAGCGCCAATGGTATCGCGGCCTCACCTACCTCGAAGACCGCGTGATCCCCGTCATCAAGCCGGACGGCTTTCTCACTCCCGAAGAATTCGCCCGACTCGATCGCGCCTCGAAATCCATCGAAGCTCGCCACGAACTCGAAGGAGCTGTGCAAGCATGAGCGGCGCACAAAATCACGCGCGCAAATCCTGGGTGCTCCTGCACGTAGGCAACCGCCGATTCGCGCTGCCTGCCGAGTCCGTGATGGAACTCGCGCCGCCCGTGCGCCTGCACAATTTCCCGCACACTTCGCGCCTCATCGCCGGAGTCATCGTCCGCCGCGGTCGTATCGTTCCGGTTTACGACGTCGCGCCCGTTCTTTGCGGCAGGGAATCGTCCGTGCACCGTTTCTATCTGATCGCCGACCGCGCGTTCGGAACCAGCGCCAGCCCGGACTCGAGCGAAGCCAGCGCGATTCCGGTAAATGGCGAATGCGAGTTGGCTACAGGCGAAATGCAACCGCCGCAGGAAAACGCCCCGACCTATTTCGCCGGCACGCTTGCAATAGAAAACGAAAATATAGACGTCCTGGATTTGCAAAAACTGGTCAGCGCCGTCCGCGATAATCCTAGCGCCGCAAATCACGCGGAGCCGCGCCCATGAACGCCTTCGCAAATCTTCCGCGTATCCTGCTCGTCGATAGCAACGTCTATTTCGCCAAGCGCGTTGGCGAAGCCCTCCAGCAGGTCGGCTTCGAAGTCATCCCCTGCACGCAAGCAGCCTACGCCCTCACCATGCTCGAATGGAATGCGCCCTCTGCCATTTTATGCGCCACCAATCTGCGCGAAATGGGCGCGCTCGAAATGGCTCCGATCCTGCGCGCCGATCCAAATACCGCGCACATCCCGCTCATCGCTATCGGCGGCGTTAATGCAGGCGAGCAAGCCCTCCTCGAAGCCTATCGCGCCGGCTGCGACGATTTCGTCGATCGCCGCCGCTCGCCCTCGGACATCGCCGCGCACGTCCGCAGTTTTCTCCTCAGCCGTCAGGACGGTTTTCAGCCCACGCAAATGCTCACCAGCGCCGACACCGATTTGAGCGGCAACCTCCAGCACCTCGATTTGCCGGGTGTCATCCAAATGCTCGGCCAGGCCCGCCAGACCGGTGCGCTGCACATCAACGCCGTGGATGCCGACGGAATTATTTTCTTCGAAGGCGGCGAAATCAATCACGCCGAATGCGGCATGCTCTTCGGCGATGAAGCCGTCACCCAAATCGTCGCCACCTGCCAGGGTGCGGCGAAAGGCGTTTACAAATTCGTGTACGGCGCCACCGCCACGCAGCGCACCGTACTGCGCTCCGCCACCGATCTGCTCCTTGATGCCATGCGCGAATTCGATGAATCGCAGCGAGATTCCGAGGAAGGCCCCCAACACGGCTCCGGGCAACACGCCGCACCAGATAAAGTCGAAAAGGAATCGCTATGAGCGAAACGCCGGCTCTCACCGCCGCCCGCACTCCCACGGTCTATTTCATTGACGACAGCGCCACCATGCGCGAAGTCATCAAGATCGCTTTCCGCAAGGAAAATATCAACGTCATCACTTGCGCAGACGCCGCCTCTGCCCTCGCGCAATTCGGTGATTCCGCTCCCGACGCGGTCATCACCGACGTGATCATGCCCGATAAAGACGGCTACGAAGTCTGCCAGTTCATCAAGGAACACGAACGCTTCGGAAAGACGCCGGTGATCCTCATGTCCGGCGTGGTAAATCGCACCGTCGCGGAAAGAGCCATGCAGGTGAAGGCCGATGAACTCGTGCGCAAACCTTTCCAGCCGCAGGATCTGATCGCCCGCGTAAAAAGTCTTCTGAATCCTGGGGGCGCCACAGCCCGCGGCTCGTTGCGCGAAGAAGAAGCAAATGCATCGCACGCCGCCAGTCGCGTTCTCAGCGGCCTTTTCTCACCGTCCCCCGGTCAACAAAATGGCGCGCCGCACAATCCCGCCACGTCCGCATGGCCCGCGGAACCCGCGCAAACATTCGCCCCACAACGCAGCGCGCCGGCAGCGCCGCGTCCTGTCGCACTCACAGCGCCACCGCAACGCGCCGCCGCAGCCCCACTTTCAGCCGACACCCAAAAACTGCGCCACGAAATCCGCCGCCTCGAGCTGCTCGTAAAGAAACTCCAAGCCGAACTAGAAGCCCAAAAACAATACTGCGCCGCCCTGGAAGCCGACTTCAAATCCATGCAGGAAACCGAATAACATAGTCGCGTTGTCTTTCGTAGCGCCGGCGTCCCGCCGGCTCTTTGCACTTGCCTTTGACGTTGTAGCGGCCAGCTTCAGCTGGGCGCCGTTGACTTGCTTTGATTTTCGCCTCCACGGCTCCCGTCCAACACCGCGAACGCTTCGCCCCCCTCACTCCAATCCCTTCCCCCACAAAAATTCCCGCGCCACGTCCGCAACATCCCGATGTTCCCCATCCACCTCATAATTCATCCGCCGCATTTCCTGATCATCAATCTTCCCCGCCAATTCCAGCAAAGCCCCGCGCATTTCCGGAAACCGCCCCAGCGCCTCCGCCCGCACCACCGGCACCGCCTCATAAGGCGGAAAATAATGCTTATCATCCTCGAGCATCGTCAAATCCCGCGCCGCCAGCAATCCATCCGTCGAATTTCCTGCCACAAAATCCACCTGCTTCTCCAATAGCGCTCGATAAAGCAGTCCCAAATCCAGAATCCGCGGCGTCTCGCGAAACGAAAGCCCATAAGTTCGCGCCAACCCCGCAAACCCGTCCGGCCGCTCCATGAATTCGTAGCCAAACCCCGCCTGCCAATCGCGCGTATATGGCGCCGCATCCGAAATCGTCTTCAGATGCAGCCGCCGCGCGTCCTCGCCGCGCACCACAATCGCAAAAGTGTTGTTGAATCCCAGCGAGGGCAGCACGGCCAATCCAAACCGCCGCTGGTATTCACTCCGCACGCGCTGCAACACCGCGGCCGAATCAGACTCGAGCGGATCATGCAAAATCGCCGTCAGCGCCGTCCCCGTATATTCCACGTACAAATCTATTCGCCCCGCCAGCAGCGACTGCTGGCAAATATAAGATCCCGCCAGATAAAACCTCCGCGTCACGGAACGATGCGTCCGCGCCTCCAAATGCTGCGCCACAATTTCACCAAGCAAAGCCTGCTCGGAAAAATTCTTCGACCCAACGACGATCTCATCGCGCCGCGCATCGCCACACGAACCGAGCACGCTCACCCACGCAAATACCACGCAAGCGAAAACGCCCAGCCGCAGCGCTGGCCTCCGAATCATGATCGCGCGGGCTGCCACCGGCGCTCGCACACGCCCAGCAGAAAATCGGCAACCAGCGCCAGCAACGCCGCTGGAATCGCCCCGGCCAATATCAATTGATTGTTCACCATCGCCAGCCCGCGAAAAATAAATTCACCCAGGCCCCCCGCTCCCACCGCCGCTGCAATCGTTGCGATCCCCACGGTTAGCACCGTCGCCACACGAATTCCCGCCAGCATCGTCGAAAACGACAGCGGCAATTCCACTTGCAACAGAATCTGCCGGTCGGTCATGCCCATGCCGCGCGCCGCGTCGCGGATCGCCGCGTCCACGCCGCTAATTCCCGCCGCGGTGTTGCGAATGATCGGCAGCAGCGCATACAGCGCCAGCGCCGCGATCGCGATCCGCTCCGCACGATCGCCCAGCCAGGGCACCGGCAGCAAAAAACCAAAGAGCGCCAGGCTCGGAATGGTTTCCGCAATATTCGCCCCGCCCAATATCGGTTTCGCTAGCCACGGCCGCCGCGCCACCAGCACGCCCAGAGGCACGCCCACCGCCACCGCCAGTAGCATCGCGATGCCCACCAGCCAAACGTGTTCCAGTGTCGCCTGCAAAATTTCCCGATGATGTCGCGCGAAATATTCCAGCAGATTCATCCCGGTCCCTCCAGCTTTTCAAACATCCGCACATTGGCGGTGTAGGCGGCGGTCACTGGCTCCGTCGCGCTCATAAAATCTTTCGGCGTGTAAAGTCCCACCAGCGCCCCCGCATCAATCACGCCGATGCGATCCCCCAGCAACAGCGCTTCCGCCACATGATGCGTCACGATCACAATCGTCTTCTGCAACCGCCGCTGCAATTCCTGAAATTCGCACTGCACCTCCGCGCGCGTCAGCGGATCTAGAGCCCCAAAAGGCTCGTCCATCAGCAGGATCGGCGGATCAGCCGCCAACGCCCGCGCCACGCCCACACGCTGCCGTTGCCCGCCGGAAAGTTGATGTGGATAGCGGCGCACAAATTCTTGCTGATCCAAACTGACCAGTTGCAAAAGTTCCGCAACCCGCGCGCGAATCCGCTCCTCCGGCCAATGCTCCAGCCGCGGCACCAAAGAAATGTTCTGTTCCACGGTGAAATGCGGAAAAAGTCCGACTTCCTGAATCACGTAGCCAATTCGTCGCCGCAGCTCAATCGGATCGCGTTCCAATGTCGAGCGTCCCTCGACCAGCACCGCCCCTTCGCTAGGCTCCAGCATCCGGTTGATCAATTTCAATGCCGTGGATTTTCCCGCCCCGCTGCGCCCCAGCAAAACCAAAGTTTCGCCGCGCTGCACCGCAAGGTTCAGATCGTGCAGCAACACCCGCCCATTCGGCAGCTTGTAACCCGCGTGACGAAATTCAATTACAGGTTGGGAATCGGGAAGGGAACTGCGCCCGGAAGTACGATCGGTGTCAGCGCTCATGCAGTTGACAGCGGCCACAGCGCCACGCTAGGTCACACAGCGCAAGCCGCGTCTCGCGCAGGCTAGCAAGCGCCACATACCCTGTCAAACGCCAACGCCGCGAACGCCTCCGTACGTTCGGTCGCATTGGATGGAATGTACCGTATATGGTACACTACCCGCGTGGCTAAGAAGCCTCATTTGTCGACGGGGACGGCTGCTTTATCCGGGATACTCGCGAACCAGGGTAAACGAGTTCCTGCAGTCTTCTTTCGCACCGCCGCCGGAGGGAGCCTGTGCGAGATTGGTTGAAGGCGCTTCCTTCATCGAACGATCGCAAGCGTGTCGGCGAAGATATCAAGACGGTGGAGTTCGGTTGGCCGCTGGGGATGCCGGTTTGCAGGCCGTTGCGCGGCGGTATCTATGAGGTGCGGATGAGCCTGGAACGAAATCGCATTGCGCGCGTGCTCTTCTACATCGATAAAAAGGGTCGCATGGTCCTGCTGCATGCCTTTATCAAGAAGAGCTAGAAGATCCCGGACGAAGATCTAGAACTGGCAAAGAAAAACAAAAACAAAAACAAGCATAAAGGGGAACTGCAATGAAAGCCAGAAAGCATCGCAAGAAAGCGATCCACACCGGTTCCACGTTCGATAACTTCCTCGCGCAAGAAGGGATTCAGCAGGAAGTCGAAGCAGTCGCGATCAAGCGTGTCCTCGCATGGCAACTCGAACGCGCCATGCAAGAACAGCGCAAGACCAAACAGGCGATGGCCAAACAACTTCGCACCAGCAGGTCACAACTCGATCGTTTGCTCGATCCGCAAAACGCTTCCGTCACGCTCGATACCATCACCCGTGCAGCCAGAGCTCTCGGTAAGCGCGTGACCATCCGCGTCGCCAACCTGAAGGCCAAGCGCGCGTGATCGTCCGTCAGACGGGCTGGCTCGGAATCTAGGGAATTTACCGTCATGGCCCCACCCTGTCTCGCGCTCGGTGGTGCTTGCATCCAGAACTAAAGAATCCCACGCATACCAATCCTCATCTCATACAGCAGCATTCGACCGGCAGGAACAACTTCCAAGGGAGTCTCACGTGAGCAAACTGAAAGGTAAAGTAGCAGTCGTAACCGGCGCCTCCAAAGGCATCGGTGCAGCCATCGCCAAGGCGCTCGCAGCCGAAGGCGCATCCGTAATCGTAAACTACGCTTCCAGCAAAGCCGGCGCGGATAAAGTTGTAAGCGCCATCACCGCGGCAGGTGGCAAAGCCGTCGCAGTGGGTGGTGACGTTTCCAAAGCCGCCGAAGCTCAGGGCATCATCGCCGCAGCCATCAAAAACTACGGCCGCCTGGATGTTCTCGTCAACAATTCCGGCGTTTATGAATTCGCTCCGATCGAAGCTGTCACCGAAGACTCCTTCCACCGGATGTTCAATATCAACGTGCTCGGCGTGCTCCTCACCACTCAGGCCGCGGTCAAGCATCTTGGCGCAGGCGGCAGCATCATCAATATCGGCTCGGGCGTCAGCCGCATCACTCCTCCCAGCAGTGCCGTGTACACCGCCACCAAGGGGGCCCTTGACGCCATCACCGGCGTTCTCGCCCGTGAACTCGGTCCCAAGAAGATCCGCGTCAATAGCATCAACCCAGGCGTCGTCGAAACCGAGGGCGCGCACACTGGCGGCTTCATCGGCTCTGATTTTGAGAAGGGCATCGTCGCACAGACTCCGCTAGGCCGCACCGGGCAACCCACCGACATCGCTCCCGTCGCCGTCTTCCTGGCCTCAGACGATTCGGCCTGGCTAACCGGCGAACAACTCCTCGCCAGCGGCGGCCTCCGCTAACCCCGTCCGCTGCAACCAAACTGCGTTTGTGCGGAGGTAGGGGTGCTGCTTGTGAATCGCGCTGCAGCGCGATTCATCCTGAGAGCGAACAGTGTTAGCCCGAAGGGCTGCGCCCCTTCTCGGTACAATGTCGGACCCGCCGTCTCAGCGCAATTTCGCTCGACCTACTCCAATCCTACCAACAAGTTATCTCTCTAAGTAGTTGTACTGATAGTTATCAATCTGCAATTGTGTTAACGTGAGTCGGGGCACTATTGAAACCCCCAAAAGGACGCAACATGCTCGCGCCAGCCCAAAATGGGAAATCCACGCTCCCCAAACCTCTCTTGGGCGTCCCCAGAAACAGACCAGCTGGCCCGATCCACCAACTCCACCGTTGCATCCCTCGCGTCAACGCTCGCACCCCGCGCTGGTAACCCTCTCATCACTCACCACTCCTCACTCATCACCGCCGTTTCTAATCGCTAGTGCGCGAAATATTAGAATTCCATGCAAGCCATTGAAAACAAACGACAGCGACTCATGTGAATCGCTAGTTTTTCGGCCGTTTTCGCCGGCGAGATACCTGTTGCGCCCAAGCCGTCGCAAAGGTATAAGCGGCGCAAATCTTTCGGGGTGCGAAATGACAAGAGCGGCCAACCGATGATGGAAAGCACAAATCAGAGCGCAGAAGTCGCCACGCGCCCGGCCGCAGCCTCCAGCTGGCTCTGGAATAAGGACCTCGCGCCCATCCCGCGCGACCAACGCACCTGGGGCACTTACAATTACGCCGCGCTCTGGGTCGCCATGAGCGTCAATATCCCCACCTACATGCTCGCCAGCGCCATGATTGCCGGCGGCATGAATTGGAAGCAAGCCATCTTCACCGTGTTTCTCGGCAACATCATTGTCCTGATTCCCATGCTGCTCAACGCGCACGCCGGTGCCGAATACGGCATTCCGTTTCCGGTCTTCGCGCGCGCATCCTTCGGCGTGCTGGGCGCGAACGTCCCCGCAGTCCTGCGCGCGCTGGTGGCCTGCGGCTGGTTCGGAATTCAAACCTGGATCGGCGGCGAAGCAATCAACACGCTGCTCGCGGCCATGATTCGCGGCTGGGACCACGCCTGGATGTGTTTCTTGCTGTTCTGGCTGCTGAATCTCGCTGTGATTCTGCGCGGCATTGACGCGATCCGCTACTTGCAAGGCATCACCGCTCCGGCGCTGCTGATTCTGGGCCTCGCGATGCTCGGTTGGGCCTTCAGCAAAGCAGGCGGCCTCGGTCCAATGCTTTCCACGCCCTCGCAGTTTCACACCTTCAGTGAATTTTTCGCGTTCTTCATTCCGTCGCTCACCGGCGTAGTAGCCTTCTGGGCCACGGTCGCGCTGAATATTCCGGACTTCACTCGTTACGCCAAAGGCCAGCGCGAACAAATGCTCGGCCAAGCGCTCGGCCTGCCAACGACGATGACTTTTTATTCTTTCATCGGCATTGCAATCACTTCCGCAACGGTAGTCGTATTCGGCCGCGCGATCTGGGATCCTGTAGAAGTCCTCAGCCGTCTCGGAAATCCGATCGCCGTGGTAGTTGCGATGCTCGCGCTGCTGCTCGCCACTCTCAACGTGAACGTCGCCGCGAACGTCGTTTCGCCCTCGAACGATTTTTCGAATCTCTATCCACGCAAAATCAGTTTCAAGCTCGGCGGGGTCATTACCTGTTTTATTGGGCTGCTAATGCAGCCGTGGCGGTGGCTTGCAAGTCACGGCAACTACGTGATGGGCTGGCTGGTGGGATATTCCAGTTTCCTCGGTCCTATCGCCGGCGTCATGATCGCGGATTATTACGTCCTGCACAAACGTGTGATTCTGGCCGACGATTTATACCAGCGCGGCGGAGCCTACGAATTCTCCCGCGGCTTCAATTGGCGCGCCATCGCCGCGCTCGTCGTCGGCGTAGCAATCGCGCTGAGCGGCCTGGAAATCCCCGCACTTCACGGCCTCTACCCCTACGCCTGGTTCGTAGGTTTCGCCGTCTCGTTTGTTGTCTATCTATTGTTGATGCGAAGTTCGCGCGCAAATACGAATTCCGCAAAAGGCTAGAATGACGCGCGCAAACTCAAGAATCTTTGTGGGTCGTGGCTTTAGCCACGACATCACGCGCGAAAAGGTGACGACGGCTTTAGCCGTTGAAGTTCCGCCGTGGCCGTTGCCGCACCGAATTGCAAACGCTGCGCCTGGAAATTCAGAAACTGAATTTCCGTATGATTGCTGCAGCGACTCACAGCGCCAGAAATGTTCGCACGTCGCGCAAAACCTTAAGCAGCATCGCATCCGTGAGCTTGCCCGTAAATGTATTCTGCTGGCTCGGATGGTACGACGCAAAAAGCCGCGGCAAATCTCCCGGCAGCGCGTAACTTGCGCCATGCCGAAAAGGAAATGCAGCCAGCGTCGCGATTTGCCCGCTCTCTTTCAGTAGTCCCAGATAAGCCCGCATCGCGATGCTGCCCAGCACCAGCACCGCACGCGGCCGCAGAATTTCGAGCTCGCGCTCCAAAAAATGGCGGCAATTCGCTAGCTCCGAAGGCAGCGGTTTATTCGCAGGCGGCGCACAGCACACCGTGGCAACCATATATACGTTCTTCAGCGTGAGGCCGTCGTCACGATTTGTGGAAGTAGGTTGATTGGCAAAGCCCGCGCGATACAGCGCCTTGTACAGAAAATCGCCGGAGCGGTCTCCAGTGAATATTCGTCCCGTGCGGTTGCCGCCATGCGCGGCGGGCGCAAGGCCCAGAACCAAAAGCTCGGCGCGCGGATCGCCGAAGCCGGGAACCGGCTTGCCCCAGTAGGCCCACGCGAGAAACGAGCGGCGCTTGTCCCGCGCGACCTGTTCGCGGTACCGTACGAGACGCGGGCACGCGCGGCAGCGGATAATTTCCTGATTCAATTTTTCCAATTTGCTCATGCGGAAGTCTCACTGAAAAGCTATCATGAACCCAGCCAAGCTCGCCAAGCATCTAAGCAACATGCCACGAGAGCGCTGCGACGCGGCATGACGACAATTGCTTTTGCTCGCGCCCTGCCAAAGAACGAAGCGTCGCGGCAATCGCCGCGCCATGAATTACAATCGCTCGTAGTTCGCGGACGAATTGGCAGAAGCAGCAGCAGCAACAGCGCACAGAAAACTTCGGAGTCAACGAATCTCCATGGTTAACGCCCCCGAAAGAATCATCATCCTCGATGCCGACTCGCACAGCCGCGAAGACATGCGCGCCGCGTTGCAGTCAGCCGGATACGACGTCGCCGTGTTTGCGACCACGCGCGAGGGACTCGACGCCATCCATCAGGGCGGCGCCGATCTTCTGCTTCTCGACGCGGCCATGCAGGAGCCCAGCGCCAGCGAACTGCTGGCGACGATTCGCGGATCCGCGAAAACCGCGGGAATCCGCGTGCTGCTCCTCGTAGCGGCGGGAAGCGAGCAGCGCGCCTCGGCATTGGATCTGGGCGCGGATGACGCTATTTCCCGCCCGTGCGATTCACGCGAATTGCTCGCCCGAGTCCGCGCGCGCCTGCGCATGCAGCGCGCCGAAAATGAACTGCGCGAAAAGATGCGCATCGCCGAAGAAGGCCAGCAGATCGCTCACACCGCGTTCGAGGCGCTCGCCGTCACGGAAAAGATGACCAGCGACGCCTTCTCCCTCGATCGCAAACTCAAGACTGGTTTCGCCGCCGTGCTGGCCGTGGCCATTCTGATGGCTGGAATTTATTTCCTGTTTGTGCGCACCGAACAGAAAGCGACGCAGCGTACGAATACGATTATCGCCAAGCTGGAAGGGGGAATTGTCCGGCAGCAGAACTTGATGGCCGAAGCGCGCAAGCTTCGCGCGCAACAGGGCGCGCAGCCTGACGGGGTCGGCGCCGATCCCGCGGGCAAGGACGATCTCAAGAAACAGGCGGCGGATTTGAAGGCCAAAATGGCCACTGCCAATTCAGACGACGCAGCCGGCCTGGAAAAGCAGTTGCGAGAAACCAATTCGCGCCTGCAGCGGCTCGAAGCGCAGGGCGAAGCCGCGCAAAGTATCATTCCGGTGGATGTCCAATCCGTCTGCCTGCTGCATGTGGCCGTCGCATTCAACGACCAATCCTCCGGGCGCCGCTTGCGTTATGGCGGCCTCAACGAGGACGGCGAGCCGATTCAGGACAGCGAAGGCAATCCGGTGTTGACGCTCGATGGAAAAGGCCCGGAAGTGAAAATGGACGTTTTTGGCACGGGCTTCGTTGCCGGGCCCAACGGACGCGTGATTACCAACCGGCACGTAGCCGAGCCTTGGTGGAAGAATGACGAGATCGCCCAAATCACCGGCCAGGGATTGCAGCCGCAAATTTCCGCGATTCGCGCCTATTTTCCCGGCGACCCGCGCGCGTTCCACGCAGAAATACAGGACATTTCAGACGTCACGGACCTGGCGTCCGTGCGTGTGGACCTGCAGGACCTGAAGCGCCCAGTCCTTGCGATTGATGCCGGCAAGGGTTCAGCATTGAGCGGCCAGCCGATCATCTTGATGGGTTACGCCACGGGCCTGGCCGCAATCCTGGCGCGCACCGATGAAGAATCGGCGCAGGATATTTTGAAGAAAAGCGGCAGCGACGTTTCGCAAGTGCTCAACGAACTCGCCAAACGCAATCTGATTCATCCGCTGATCACGCAAGGCCACATCGGCGACATCCTGCCCGACAAAATTGTGTTCGACGCGCAAACAACTTCGGGTGGCTCGGGCGGACCGCTCTTCAACCGTGACGGTAAAGTAATTGGAGTCACCGTAGCGATCCTGAAAGGCTTCGGCGGCTCCAATTTCGGCATTCCGATCCGCTTCTCGCAGCCTCTGCTTACGCACTAACGGCCGCAGCGCAAGGCGACGCCCGTCGCGCGTTGTGCCGCGATGTATCGGTTTCAGCTGAGTCTGTATCACAAAGGCAATGCGTAGAGCAGTGGACGGTTTTTGCTCGTTCTCCAGAAATAGGCGAGGATGATCACGCTGGCGACCGCCGCGTAGGCGCACCAAAGCGACGTGAACGCGTAGCGCTTGAACGCCATCACTATCAGCAGAATCGCCAGATTCGCGAAGCCGAAAATCACCATGGGCTTAACCTCGGAGAAAAATAGCGAACCGCAAGTGGCGGTCACATACAGCACCGCAACCGCGGTATTGTTCGTTGCCTGATTGATGTACACGATGCTATTTTCCCGGACGAACACCTGCAGCGGATACGCCGTCAACGCCCACAAAATATAGAGCGTCGTTCCCGCGCCGAGCGCGAGGAACGGGACCATGCGCTTGCGGCTCTTCCCGTTGGGCTCAAAGAGCAGCACGCTCAGCGGCAGCAGGAAGGGCAGCAGCCCCTGCGCGTACAACATGAACGCCGCAGCCATGTTGTGCGTCGTCGTCGGTGATAGCTTCCCATCCAATCCCAGCCACACGAATCCCTCGATGAACTGATGTATGGCGAATAGCAACGGCAGCGACGCGAAAAGCAATTCGCGCCGGTGTTTCACCTTCGTCAATGTGACGACACCTACAGCGCCCAGGGCAGTGCTGCCAACAAAGTTCGCGGTCGCCGAAAAACACATGTCCGATTTTTCTCCCGCGCGAGGATTACACCAATCATCGCACAACGCAAAATATTTCTTAGGATTCAGCGATTGGATCTGCCGGAAGCGGGAAGTCGAAACAGCCGCAAGCGGGCGAGCGATTGGTGGGCAGACGAGGCGCGACCTCGACTCCCGATTGGCCGCGCAGCCGGAAACGGATCCATTACCTGCACCTGCGCTAAATTGACAGGGTATGCTTCGCGCAGATAGCATAGTTGTAGCGATTGTTCCCTCGGAGGCGGCTCCGAGGGTGTGCCTGCCGAACCCGGTAAGACCGGATCTTGCGCCATGGAAAGCAGCTCGCGTTCGAAAAATATTCTGGACCGGATTGTCGAAGCGCGCCGCGCATCCGTCGCGCATCGCAAACGCGTGCTCCCAGACGTCGCGCTGAAGCTGGCGGTGGAGAAGAGAGTTGCGCCGCCGCGCGATTTCGTAGGGGCGCTGTCGCGGGCCGGCAAAATCAACATTATTTCAGAATTGAAGAAGGCTTCGCCTTCGCGCGGCGTGATTCGCGAGGAATATGCCCCGGCGGTGCTGGCGGCGAGCCTGGAAGAGGCGGGCGCTGCTGCTTTGTCGGTGCTGACCGAGGAAGATTTCTTTTCCGGGTCGCTCGGCGATCTGAAGGAAGCGAGCCGCGTGACCAAGATTCCCATCCTGCGCAAGGATTTCATCGTGGATCCGTGGCAAGTGTGGGAAACGCGTGCGGTGGGCGCCGATTCGTTTCTGCTGATCGCTGCCGTACTGAACGACGCGGAGCTGCGGGAACTACTGGAACTGGGTCGCGCCCTGAAAATGGAAGCGCTGGTGGAAGTGCACTCGCGCGAAGAGCTCGAACGCGTGCTCGATGCCGGCGCGCGGATCATCGGCGTGAATAATCGCGATCTGCGCGATTTTCAGGTGCATTTGGAAACGTCGCTCGGATTGGTCGAGCTGATTCCGGAAGAATACATCGCGGTTAGTGAATCGGGACTGCGCACGTACGATGACCTGGCGCGGCTGCAGCGCGCGGGTTTCGACGCATTCCTCATCGGTGAGCATGTGATGCAGAGCGCCGATCCGGCGGCGGCGTTGCGGGCTTTACTGACGCCCGCGAACGCGGGACACACGGCAGCGTGAACAGCGGATCAGCATGGTGAAAGTGAAAATTTGCGGTATCACGAATTGGAGCGACGCGCGAGACGCCGTCGAAGCTGGCGCGGATTTCTTGGGCTTTAATTTCTACCGTGAAAGTTCGCGTTACATCGCGCCGGCTGCGGCCCGGCGCATTGTGCAACGCCTGCCCGACAAAGTTTCGACCGTGGGGGTATTCGTGAACGAAGCGGAGCCGGACATGCTCGCGATCGCGCGGCGAGTAGGCCTCGATTATGTGCAATTGCACGGAGACGAGACAGCGGAAGTTGTGTCGCGCATGAGGCGAAGCTTTCGAGTAATCAAGGCGATTCGCGTGCGCGATTCATTCCGCGTGGCGCAGCTTGCGAATTTCAAACGAGCTTCCTCGATTCTGCTCGACGGTTTTGATTCGCGTCTGCGCGGCGGCACCGGAAAGAGTTTCAACTGGAAGGTGGCGAAGAGCGCCGGGCGCAAGCAGCAAATATTTCTAGCGGGAGGCTTAACGCCGGAAAACGCAGCGGAAGCAGTTTCCGCGGCGCGGCCTTTCGCGATTGATGTGTGCAGCGGAGTGGAATCACGGCCCGGCAAGAAAGATCCGGCGCGGATGCGCGCGCTGGTTGCTGCGGTTCGGCCAGTGAGTGCGAAGCGCCAATTGAATCCCGCGCGGAGGAAACGACGGTCATGAGTGCAATCGCACAGATGGTGCCGGATGCGCGCGGCCGATACGGCCGCTACGGCGGGCGCTATGTTCCGGAAACACTGGTGGCGCCGCTGGAAGAACTTGAGCGCGCGTATGCCGCAGCGCGCGCCGATAGCAGTTTTCAAGAGGAGCTCGATTCACTGCTGCACAATTTCGCGGGACGTCCAACGCCGCTGCAATTCGCCGAACGACTGACCGCGCATTTAGGCGGCCCACGCATTTACATCAAGCGCGAAGATTTGCTGCACACCGGCGCGCACAAGATCAATAACGCGCTGGGCCAGGGCCTGCTCGTGAAGCGCATGGGCAAGAAGCGCGTCATCGCGGAAACCGGCGCCGGCCAGCACGGCGTCGCAACCGCCACTGTCGCGGCGAAGCTCGGCCTCACGTGCACCGTGTACATGGGCACGGAAGATATGGAGCGCCAGCGCTTGAATGTGTTTCGCATGCGTTTGCTCGGCGCGGAAGTGGTTGGAGTGGATTCCGGCAGCCGCACGCTGAAAGACGCGATCAATGAAGCCATGCGCGATTGGGTGACGAACGTCGAAAGCTCGCATTATTTGCTGGGGTCGGTACTTGGCGCGCATCCCTATCCGCAAATTGTGCGCGATTTTCAGAAAGTGATCGGCGAGGAAGCGCGCCGGCAAATCGTGCAGGCCGAACGGCGTTTGCCGGACACTTTGATCGCTTGTGTCGGAGGCGGCTCGAATGCGATTGGGCTGTTTCACGCGTTTTTGCCCGACGCGTCCGTGAAGATGATCGGCGTGGAAGCAGGCGGGCGCGGCACGACGCTAGGCGAACACGCCGCGCGGCTGGCAGCGGCTAGCGGCTTCAACGGCGCGCGTCCCGGAGTCTTGCAGGGAACTTACACATACGTTTTGCAGAACTCCGACGGGCAGATTGCGACGACGCACTCGGTTTCCGCGGGACTGGATTATCCCGGCGTCGGTCCCGAGCACGCCTGGCTCGCCGAACAGGGCCGCGCGGAATATTGCGCGGTGAGCGATACCGACGCCGTGGAAGCCGCGCGCACTCTGGCGCGCCAGGAAGGGATTATTCCGGCGCTGGAATCGGCGCACGCGCTGGCGGAATTGATTCGCCGTGCGCCTCGGATGAAGAAGGACGAGCTGGTGATTCTGAATCTTTCCGGCCGCGGCGATAAGGACATGGATATTCTCTCGCGCTATGTCTGAGAACTTCTCTGCTTCGCATAGCGCGGTCGTGGTGCAGCCTGCCGGGCGAATCGCGCGATGTTTTCGCGCGCTCGCTGAAGCTGGCGAGATGGGCCTGGTGGCCTACATCACCGCGGGCGATCCTTCGCTTGCGGCCACCGAGAAAATCGCGCTGGCCGCCGCAGAGGCAGGCGCGGACGTGATCGAGCTGGGCGTGCCGTTCAGCGATCCTGTCGCAGACGGCCCTACGATTCAGCGCGCCAGCGATCGCGCGCTGCGCTGTGGAACCACTCTTGCCGGCGTGATCGAACTGGTCCGCCGCATTCGCGCACATTCGGAAGTTCCGCTGGTGCTTTTCAGTTACTTCAATCCGATTTTGCAGATGGGTCTGGAGAAGCTTGCCGCAGCTGCGGCAGCGGCTGGCGTAGATGGCGTGCTGGCGACGGACCTGACGCCCGAAGAAGCGGTGGAGTATCGCGCGACTATGCACGCGCACGGTCTGGATACGATTTTTCTTGCGGCGCCTACCTCCACGGATGCGCGCCTGGCGCAGATCGGTACCGCATCCAGCGGATTTCTGTATGTGATTTCGCGCGCCGGCGTGACCGGTGAGCGCGAAGCGCTGCCGGCAGAATTACCGGCGTTGATCCGTCGCGCGCGAAAATTCACAACGCTGCCCATCGCCGTGGGTTTCGGCATCTCGCTGCCCACGCACGTTACGGTGCTGGGCGGAATCGCCGACGCGGCCGTGGTCGGCTCAGCGCTGATGGCTGAAGTTGAGAAAGCCGCATCGCCCGACGACGCGGCAGCGGCCGTCGCTGAACGGATCCGCGTTCTGAAATCGGCGGCGCGCACCGGCGTCAGCCGCCGCAGCAGTGAAGCGTCGTAGAAGTCTCGCAACGCCGACGTGTGGACAACCGGACCGCGAACGAACGTTGCGAAAAGCTTCCTTGTTTGCAGTAAACTTCGTGCGCATTGAGTAACTGGATTTATGTCTTGAGGAGAACAGATGGATAAGCGCGTGGCCAACGCGGACGCTGCCATCGCGGGCGTTCAGGACGGCGCGACGATTTTGCTCGGTGGCTTCGGCCTGTGCGGGATTCCGGAGAATTTGATCGCGGCGTTGCGCCGCAAGGGCACGAAAGACCTGACGCTGGCGTCGAACAACGCGGGAGTGGACGATTTCGGCATCGGCCTGTTGCTGCAAAGCAAGCAAGTAAAGAAAATGATCGCGAGTTACGTGGGCGAAAATAAAACGTTCGAGCAACTCGCGCTGAAAAAAGAAATCGAAGTGGAGCTGAACCCTCAGGGGACCCTGGCCGAGCGCATTCGCTGTGGCGGCGCGGGAATTCCGGCGTTCTACACGCCCACCGGTTACGGAACGCTGGCGGCGGAGGGCAAGGAAGTGCGCGAATTCAACGGCCGGCCGCATGTGCTGGTGCCGGCGTTGCGCGGGAATTTCGCGTTCATCAAAGCATGGAAGGGCGATCGTTGGGGAAATTTGATCTATCGCAAGACCGCGCGAAATTACAATGCGGTGATGGCCACCGCAGCGGATTACACGATTGCCGAGGTAGAAGAAATCGTCGAGTTGGGAAAACTGAATCCCGATTGCGTGCACACGCCGGGGATTTTCGTGGACGCGATTTTTCAGGGCGAGAAGTACGAGAAGAGGATTGAGCGGCGCACGGTGCGCAAGCGTTAGGAGCAGCGAATGCCAACGGAAATTGACAAGCGCGAAGTGATCGCCCGGCGTGTGGCGCAGGAATTGCGCGACGGATATTACGTGAATTTGGGCATCGGTCTGCCGACGCTCATTCCGAATTATTTGCCGCGCGGAATCGAAGTGATTCTGCAATCCGAAAACGGCATGTTGGGCATCGGGCCCTATCCATTCGCAGGCGAAGAAGATCCTGACCTGATCAACGCGGGCAAGGAGACGATCACTGAAATTCCCGGCTGCTGTTATTTCTCGAGCGCGGAATCTTTCGGTATGATTCGCGGCGGTCGCGTGGATCTGACGGTGCTCGGCGCCCTGCAGGTGGACGAAGCCGGAAACCTGGCGAACTGGGCGATCCCCGGAAAAATGTTGAAGGGCATGGGCGGCGCGATGGATCTGGTGGCCGGCGCGAAGCGTGTGATTATCGCGATGGAACACACCACCAAAGAGGGCGACTTGAAAATCGTGAAGAAATGCAGCCTGCCGCTCACAGGAGTGGGAGTTGTAAAGCTCATTGTCACCGAGTTGGGTGTGATCGAAGTGACGCCGCAAGGGCTGGTGCTGCGCGAAGTGGCGGCCGGAGTTACGCCCGACGAAGTGCAGAAGGCCACGGAGCCGCCGCTAAAGCGCGCGGCGGATTTGAAAACGATGTCCGTGTAAAGTACGCAGCAAAGCTATCTATTGCGCCACGGGACTGCGCGGGAATCGCGAATTGCGATACCATGCAGGGAACGGGGAGCGTCCAGGAGAATTGATGGAGCCGCATTCGATAGTAGTGATCAGCCTGCACACGCCGAAGGAAAGGCTCTGGGGAGAATTGATGGATATTTCCAGCTCCGGAGTGACGTTGCGCGGGATTGACCTGAGTTCGTTCGACGATTTCGTCAGCCAGGTGCTGCATCCGGAAGGCGACCGCATGGGGCTGCCGACGCTTTTTTTTCCCATGCTGCGAATCGAACGCATTGCCCTGGACGAAGCACGCGGCTCGATTCCATCGCTCGCGGAAATGTTCGAGAAGAAGACGGGCCGCTCGCTCGAGGACTACCTGGCGCAGTTTGCCTAGGCGGCTGTTTCCGGCGCCGCGCAAAACAAATTCATGAACAACCGAATTTTCACAGTTCCCAATCAGCTCACGTTCCTGCGCCTGGCCTTCCTGCCGTTTTTCATCATGGCGATTCATTACGAGCGCTACAACTGGGGCCTCATAATTCTGATTGTGGCGGGATTCACCGACGCGCTGGATGGTTTTCTCGCGCGCGGGCTGAATCAGAAAACTCCGCTGGGCGCGTATCTGGATCCCATCGCCGATAAATTGCTGCTTTCTTCTTCGTATTTCGAGCTGGCGCTGCACGGAAAAGTGGCTTGGTGGCTGACGATTCTGGTTCTGGGGCGCGACGTGCTGCTGCTGGTGGCGAGCGCGGTGATCCTGCTAACGGTGGGCTACATGTCGCTGCCGCCCAGCATGTACGGGAAGGCCACCACGTTTTTCGAAATTACCATGATTTTTCTGGTGCTGGTGCTGGCGCTGCGCGACAACCACGCGTTGTACATGGTGAAAGAAATTTGCGGGTACTGCGTCGCCGCGTTTGTGTGCATTTCGGGAGTGCATTACAGCATCGTGGTATCGCGACGGATGCACACGGGCGGATAGCGCAGTTGGTGCGCCAAATATAGCGCGGTCAAACGCGCAATCATCGTTCGACTGGGCACCGCCGGATCTCAAGGCGAATCGCCGTCCAGGGCGATTCACGAATTCGAAGGCAAATTCAACTGCGCGGGCCTGAAAAGCAGGCGGCCCGTGCGAAGTCAAAGGCAAAAGAGCCGGCGGGACGCCGGCGCTACCAAAGTCAAAGGCGCCCAGCCGAGTATTTTTCCGCGAAGTGCTAACCGGCGCGAAGGACGCCGAAAGCTATCATTCCCAGGCTCGCCGCGATCACCAGGGCGGTAGCCCAGCCGAGCAGATTCGCGCGTTTCCATTCTTCGGGCGAAGACGGCGCGCGATCCACCATGATTTTCCCCAGTGCGAAGCCGCTGAGGAACCCGCCCAAGTGCGCGGAGTTATCTATTCCCGACATCAGGAACCCCATGACGGCGATGTAGATCAGCCAGCGGATCAACTGGCTCCTTAGCATTTGCATCGAAGCGCTCCGCCGGTTTGAGGTGATGGCGAAGAGAACTCCGATCAATCCGAGTAACGCGCCGGAGCCCCCAACGCTGTAATGACCGACAAAGCTGCTAAGAAGATAGGCTCCAACGCCCGTGAGGACGTAAATGAAAAGATATCGCGCCGAGCCATAGAGCTCCTCGATTTGCGGGCCGATGTCCATCAGCACCCACATGTTAAATCCGATGTGCAGAAGGCTGCCGTGAAGAAAAGTCGCCATGATCAACCGCCACGGCTGGAGTAGATCGAAAGGCCATCGCGCCGACTCGCCGAGTTTCCGTAAGACATCGCCGCTGATCGCGCCAAAACTCATCAGAGCCGAAAATCCGCCGCCTGCTGGCGCCTGAAATCCGCTGGTGCGAATTGTGGCGAGCAGGCTCACGCCGTAGAGCAGGCAACTCAAAGTCAAAATTCCGTAGGTTACGGGCGACGTCGTGGGCATCAGGCGGCTGAGAGAACGGCTGGCCGCGGCCATCCCGAACGTCAAGCTCGCGCCGCATTGATGGCATTTCGTCGCGGTGGCGCCGACGAGCGTACCGCAGGCGGGGCAGAGCTTGGGGCGCGGGTTTTCTTTTGCGCCGCCGCCGAACAGACCGCTCATCTGTTCTTTAAATCGATCCAGCTTCCAGCGCAGACGCGGCGAGATATCCAATAGGGTTCCTTGCGAGAGTGTGAGTGCGTTCCTATAATACCGAAATGAGAGAAAACCTGTGAATCGGGAAACTGCGTGAGGCCAGCGAACCAGCCGGAGAAATTCCCCACACAATTCATGCACGGCTTGCGCAGCGAGCGAAGTGGTTGCGCGCGGCTCACACTTACAATATTTTTCGTGCTCGCAGGCGTTGCGGGGTGCGCGAAACACAACGTGGCCACGCGTCCGCCAGCGAGCACGCCCGCGTCACAACCGCCTGGTCCACAGCCTGCTCCGGCTCCACAGCCGGGCCAGCCGGGTGCGTCGCGTCCCTCCGGCCCCCCGCCCGCAATCGAGCGCCAGCCAGCGGTGCCGGGCGCGTATATCGAGGAAGGGGTCGCATCGTGGTATGGCTTGCCGTTCAACGGGCGGCGCACGTCCAACGGTGAAATTTACGACATGCACGAATTCACCGCGGCGCACCGCACGCTGCCTTTCAACTGCGTGGTGCGCGTCACCAACCTGAACAACGGCAAACACACCGAAGTGCGCATCAACGATCGCGGGCCATTCGTGGCGAACCGAGTAATTGATTTGTCGCTCTCAGCGGCGCAAGCAATCGAGATGGTCGGAACTGGAACGGCGAACGTGCGTCTGGAAATTCTTTCGGGACCGAATCCGAATGTAGGGTATTTCGCGGTACAGGTGGGCGCCTTCAAAGTGCAGGAAAATGCCGAGCGGCTGAAAGCGCAGATGGAAGAAACGTATCCGCCGGTGAGCATCGCCACGTACGATTCACCCAACGGTACGTTTTATCGCGTGCGCATTGGCCGAATGCCGAGTGAAGACGCCGCGCAAAAGCTGGCGGACAAGCTGCACAATGCCGAGCAGATCACCACCTTTGTCGTGCGCTTGGACGATTAAGCCTTTTCATAGCGCGCGCCGCTTCTATTTGTGCTTCATTGCGTAAACGCCGTCCCATTCAAGCGGCGGCTCTTCCGCGATGAATTCCTCGCAGCGCGCGAGGAACACGCGCGACGGGCCATCATCCGGCCAACGCTGCAGGATCGCCGCCCAGGTGGACCTCGCAGCACGCCAATCGCGGAGCTTGAACTCTTTTCGCGCGGCGGCAAATAGAGCAACCAGCTCCTGGCCGCTCTTTTCTTTTGCGCGCGGCCCCAGGATTTCGTAAATGGTCACAGGCTTCAGCTTGCCTTTCACGCGGATGAAATCAATCTCGCGAAATAAAAATTGATCATCGCGAAGTTCGCGCCGGGTGAATTCGCTGATCAATATTTGCGTGCCGTATTCCTTATTTAAGCCTTCGAGCCGCGCAGCGAGATTCACCGCGTCGCCCAAGGCCGTATATCCGTAGCGCAGTGTCGAGCCCATGTTGCCGACGGAAGCGATGCCGGTGTTGATCCCGATGCCTATCTCCAGCACTGGGCTCCCCTGCGCGCGCCACTGCACTTGCAATTCCGACAGGCGCGCGAGCATGCTCACCGCGCTCAGGCAGCAGCGTTCGGTGTGATTGGGCTCGTCGAACGGAGCGCCCCAGATGGCCATCACCGCGTCGCCGATATATTTATCGAGCGTGCCCTGGTGGCGAAAAATGATGCGAGTCATTTCCGTCAGGTAGCCGTTGAGCAGGTCGGCGAGAGTTTGAGCGTCGAGGGTTTCGGAAATGGTGGTGAAGCCGCGAATGTCGCTGAAGAGCACGGTCACTTCCGTCTTGCGCGGTTTCACGCGCTCGGGATCGCTGAGTAAGCGGCGAATCACTTCCGGGCTGACGTATTGCTGGAACGCGCCGCGCACTCTGCGTTTTTCCTGTTCTTCGATGAGCACGCGGTAGAGCGCCACCAGGCTGACGTTGGGGATCAGCACGAACACGGCGGGAACGATAAAATTAAGCCACCAACCGTGAAGAAAGGCCCAATACATAATTCCGGCGAACGGAAAGATGAACGCGAGGCCCAAAATCATCCAGCGCGGTCGCACCATGGCCAGCCAAATTCCCAGGGGAATGCCAAATAGCAGAATAAATCCCACGTCGGTGAGCGCTTGCAGGCCGCGGCGCACGATGAACTTCTGATTCAAAATATTGTCAATCACGTTGGCATGGATCTCCGTGCCCGGAAAATCAATGCCACCAAACGGAGTGGCGCGCAAATCGCCGATTCCTGTGGCGGAGGCGCCAACCAGCACGATCTTGTCTTTAAATGTGCCCGGAGGAAATTTCTTCAGCGCGGCATTGGCGAAGGAAACGTAAGGATAAGTGCGCGCCGGGCCGTGGTAATTCACCAGCAGGCGGCTGATGTCGTCGGTACGTACGAAAAGTTGCTTCCCGAATTCCACGCCGACGATTCCGCTGCCGCCGTAGGTCAGCGCGACTTGTTCGTCGGTGAGCCCGAGATACAGGCGTACAGTTTGCACTTCCAGTGAGGCGTAGAAATCCCAGTTGGCGCGATCCGGGTCGCGTCCGTAAGGAATTGCGAGCGGCACGTGGCGCACGACCGAGTCGGCGTCCAGAAACACGTTGAAGAAGCCGACGCCTTTTTTTGCCGCGACGGCTTCTGTGAAGATCGCAGCATTGGCTTCGGCACCGCGGGGTACGAAGTTCAGGTCTTCGTAGAGCTGAATTGCGTGCACGCGACCCTGTTCGCCTCCGGCAGAGGCCAACGGGCGCACCTGCGGAAAAGGAAAATAAGCGATCTGGTTGGCGTATTCGTCGAGCGATCGGCTGGAAACTCCCGCGAGATCCGCTTTCGTGTACAGAAAATAACTGCCCAGGACGACGTTGCCTAATCGCTGGATGGCTTCGGCCACTTGCTGGTCGTAGTTGTATTGCTTTTCCTTATTTTCGATTGTCGCGAGCACCGCGGAGCTGACGGCGCGGCCTTTTTTTTGCTGCGCCGCCAGATCGCCGGAGAGATCCTGCAGCGGCAGGACCGTTTCGTCGGGCTTGCTGAAAGTTATATCGAACGCGACGACGCGCGCGCCGTCTTCGCGTAGCGCGTCCAGCAAGTGCGCGAAATGAATACGCGGGAATGGCCAGCGGCCCAGCTGTTCCTGCGATTCCTGGTCCACGTCCACGATTATGATCCGCGGATCGGTGCGCATGCGGCCGCGAAACTGGTAGCGCGTGTCCAGGGTGGATAATTCCATGCGATAAACAAAGTCGGAAACCGGCATGGGCCGTTCGCCCAGAAAAGTGACGTAGTAAGTGGCCAGCGCGAACAGGGTGACCAGCAAGCTGATCGCGAACGAGCCTCGGTGGGCCCACCATTCGCGAAGCAATTCCGCGGTGCGGTTGATTATGGTTGTGGGTTGGGCCATATTTGCCGCGAATGCAGTGTGCCGCGCTTGCCGGGATGGAAATTGAAATCCGCGCAAGGCTAACAAACGCTTGCGTTCGATTCAAGACGCGAAGCCAGTGGAGGCGCCGCAGGCACGACGCCTGCCCCGCCAGAACAAAAAGGATATAGAATCGGCTGGCTGTGGCACTCTGATGGGTTCCGATACACTGGGCGCCGGCGCGGGCGCACGAACTTATGGACGAAAAGAGGGAAATTTGGTTCATGGAAGGCTCGATGGCGGAGAAACTCGTTGCGCCATTGCGCCAAAGCTATGATTTGCGCAGCCTCACCGTGAACAAGCAGAGCGATTCGAGCGGAAGGCGCGAGCCGGAACGCGCGGCGAACCACGGCGTGGTGCTCGCCGATATGCGCGATGGCGCGCCTGTACTGCCCGCCTCCTGGAATGGTTCCGGCAGCAATTATCGTGTGATCGGCGTGGTGCCTGCGGCTGGTTTGGGCTCTGTGAAGACGTCCGCATCACTTGGCGCGAAATCAGCACTGTCCGTTTTCGCGTTCGTTTCTTGCAGCGCTTCCAGGGAGGAATTGGATAAGGTGCTTGGAATTGCGTTCGAGAATCTCGAGTTGATAGCGCGCGAACGCGCCGCGCGCGAAGAGCTGGAAAGCGCCGAACGCGAGCGCGAACAGCTGAATGTAATCGGGATCGCACTATCTTCGCAGCGCGACGTTCGCGAGTTGCTCAATCTGATTCTTGCCAAAGCCCGGGAAATCACGCGCGCTGACGCCGGCTCGCTGTACCTGATTGAGGATGAAGTCGAGGGCCGCAGGCATTTGCGATTTATGCTGACCCAGAACGATAGCCTGGTATTTCCCTTCAAGGAATTTACGCTGCCGCTGGCGGAAGATTCCATGGCGGGCTACACCGCGCTGCGCGGCCAAGTGGTGAATTTCGCGGACGCGTATCACATCCCGCCGGGAATGCCGTTTCACTTCAACGATCACTACGATCGCGAATCGGGCTACCGCACGAAATCGCTGCTCACCTTGCCGATGCGCAACGCCAAGGGCGAAGTGTTGGGCGTGTTGCAGCTGATCAATGCAAAAGGCGATCCGGCGGCACGTTTGCGCAACGAAGCGGACGTGGCGCAACACGTGCAGCCCTTCCACGAGCGTTCCGTGTGGCTGGCGTTGTCGCTCGCATCGCAAGCGGCGGTGGCGTACGAAAACCGCAAGCTCTACAACGACATTCAAACGCTCTTCGAAGGCTTCGTGAAAGCCGCTGTGACCGCGATCGAGCAACGTGACCCCACCACGTCCGGACATTCGCTGCGCGTGTCCGCTTATACCCAGGGACTGGCTGAAGTTGTGGACCAGGTTTCCACCGGCCCATACAGCGGCAGCCATTTCGATCACGAGCAGATGAAGGAAATTCGCTACGCCGCGCTGCTGCACGATTTCGGAAAAGTAGGAGTGCGCGAAGAAGTGCTGGTGAAGGCGAAAAAGTTGTACCCACTCCAGATGGAACTTGTGAAGCAGCGCTTCGACTACATCCGCAAGGAAGTGGAAGTAGGCATGGTGCGCCGCAAACTGCAAATGTTTTTGGAACGCGACCGCGGCGACGCGCTTTCTGAAATTGCGCGGCTCAGCGAAGATTTCGAGCAGCGCCTCGAGCGCATTCGGGATTATCTGCGGTTCATCCTGGAGGCGAACGAGCCGACGCTGCTGGAGCAAGCACAATTCCGGAAGCTGAGTGAAATCGCGCAGCAGTTTTTCGTGGACAGCAAGGGCAGCGAGCTGCCGTACATCAGTGCCGATGAATTGCGGCTGCTCTCGATACCCAAAGGAAGCCTCGACGCGTCCGAGCGCCAGCAGATCGAATCGCACGTCGTGTACACGTTTAATTTTCTCAGCCAGATTCCGTGGACGAAAGAACTGCGCGGCGTGCCGGAAATCGCGCGCGCGCATCACGAAAAACTGAACGGCCTTGGCTATCCCTACAAACTGCACGGCGATCAGATTCCGCTGCCTACCAAAATGATGACGATCTGCGACATTTTCGACGCGTTGACGGCTTCCGACCGGCCCTACAAACGCGCGGTTCCCGCCGAGCGCGCCCTGAGTATCCTGGACGAATGCGCGCGGGCCAACGAAATTGACTCCGAGCTTTACCGGCTGTTCCGCGAATCCAAGGTGTACGAACGCGTGTTGCATGCGCCGCCTAAATAATGCGACATCTTCGATTTCTCTCCAGGGTGTGGATTAAGAACTCGCCGACCGCGTGGCCGCTTGCGCTGATATTGTGCGCGGTTTGCTCCGCATGCCTCGCGTGCGGCTGCTTGTTTTTGATTTGCGCACCGGCGGGGCAAGCGCAATCCACTGCTGCAACAACGTGGACTGTTACGATTGTGCTGCCTGCGCGATTGGTCGCAGGGCAACCGGCCACACTTGCAGTTCTGGGCGTGGACGGGCGGCTAGCGGATGGAATTACAGTGGACTTCGGAAAAGGCCAGCGCGTGAAGACGGACAAAACCGGTCGCGCATTTTTCACCGCTCCCACCGATGCGCCGGTTTTGATTATCAGCGCCGCGGGAAATTCCGCCGCGGCGCTGATAGACGCGCCCACGACGGCAGCGGGTAGTGAGCCAGCCCCAAGTGTCTCGCCCGTAGTTTCGCAAGTGGATCGGTTTTCAGTTTGCGGCGGCGGATTTCGCGGCGACGTGGACGCAAATCGCGCGAGCATCAATGGCGACCGCGCGTTCGTGCTGGCCGCTTCGCCGGAATGCATTGTGGTGCTGGCGAGCCCGCGCGCACTTCCCGGCCCGGCGAAATTAATGATCGAGACGCCGGTCGGGCAGTGGACCGCGACGACCACGCTGGCAAGTTTGCATTTTGATCCTCCCTTGCCGCCGCTCGTGCCGGAAAAACGCAGCAAGCTCGCCTTGCACGTTCAGGGAACGGACCAGGCGTTGCGCGTGTGGGTGGAAAACCAGACTCCCGGCGTGCTGCGGTTTTTGCGCGGCGACCGCCAGGAAGTGCTCACTTCGGGCGGCCCGCAAAATTCCGCGGAAATTGAAGTGCAGGCCATCGCCACGGGAGATTTTTCGTTTCACGGGCGAATTCTTGCTGCGCCGGATGCCGGCGTGGCCCGGCGATATCTCACCGCCGCGGAAACCATCGCTCCCAAAGATCTGCGGCACGTGGTGAAGAACCTCGCGGAGCGGCTCACGCATCATCCGGGCGACACACAAAAAGTGTGGCACGACGCGGAAGCGATAATTTCCACCACGATGGCGGGAGATTTTCGCACGCTAATGGAATGCGCGGCTGCGGCGTTGCAGTAGGAATGTCCGGAAGGTCGTACCGGCTGCGCCAGTCAACGGCGAATTCGACTACTCCCGCCTGCAAACAGGCGGCCGCTACAAAGGCAAAGGCGCCCAGCTAAAGCTGGCCGCTACAAAGTCAAAACCGGGGTCCTGCCGACTTCTTCCGGAAGCTGTGAAGCTGCATTTCGCGCTTGACGATGACTACGAATCTTCGTTCGTGGCGCTCAGGACCTTCGGCGGCACTTGAGCTTCGGGCAGCGCGCCCTGCGCCATTTGTTCTAGCGCATTGCGCGCGCGGCTCAGGCGGCTGTCGGCGTCTTCGTAACTCTGTTGCGCATGGCGCAGATGGGTGCCGAGCCGGTCGTAAACTTCCGCGAAAGTTTCGAACTGTTTTTTCAATCCCTCCATGCCAGCCAGCAAATGCCGCGTGTTTTCCTCGATCTTCTGCCCTTGCAGGCTGATGGCCACGGCGCTCAAGCATGCATAAAATGTGTTCGGCGAAACTGGAAACACGCGTTTCGCGCGGCAATATTCGTCAATCTGGCCGTATTTTGAATCTTCCGTCATCAGCAGCTCGTAATACACGCCCTCCGACGGCACGAACATCAGCGCGTAATCGAAAGTGTGCTCATCCGGCAGAATGTATTTCTCGGCGATGGAATCGGCGTGTTTGCGAACGGCCAGCGAAAATTCCCGCCGCGCGGACTCGCCGGCGTCGAAGAGCCTGCGGTAAGCGTCCAGAGGAAATTTCGAGTCCACGGAAAGAATACGATCGCCGCTGCGCACGATCGCGTCCACGATCGCGCCGGTGGAATCGAAGCGGTATTGCGTCTCGTAAGCGCTGCGCGGCAAGGCATCCTGCAGCAACCGTTCCAGCACAACTTCGCCGAGCGCGCCGCGCGTTTTCGCTCCGCCCAGAACATTTTGCAGGGTCTGCGCGGACTGGGACATTGCGTTTCCCGCCTGCTGTACTTCAGCGATCTGCATGCTAATTTTGCGAATCGTTTCGTTCGAGGATTGCAGCTGCTCCGCCATGGCGATTTGCGCATCGCTGGCAAGCTTTCCGGAGGATGCGACTCCGGTCTGCAATTCTTGCCGCACCTGGCCAAGCTGCGTCGTGACCGACTGCATCAGGTGATTGATTTGCGCGTTCACCGATTGGCCTTGGGTCGCGAGCGAATTCTGCATTTCCTGACGCACCGCGGAAAGTTGCGCGTCCGCACGCCGCGCCGCGGACCACACGATGACCGCGACGACGCCAATGGCAACCAGGCCGAGGATCAACCACACGATGGGGTTCATCAATAATGTTCCAGTCGAATCAAACGCTCCTGCGGAGCGCCTGCAAACACTTTAGCGCGAACGCGCGTGGACCGCAAAATTTCGGGTGAGCCGGGGATAGCGCAATCGCGCTGGGGGCGATCCAAAAGCTTGCGGGAAATGCGCCGCAGGCCAAGCAGATGCCCGCAGAGGGTCTAGAAATTGAGCTTCAGCGCGAACTGGAATGTTCGCGGATCGTAGGCCGATGTAGGCTGGCCCGCGGCGCAGCTAGTTGTCCCGGCGGTGGAATCGCAGACCGGGTTCACGCCGCTGACGTTGAAGCGATTCAGCATGTTGAAACCATCGGCGATCACCTGTAGATGTACGCGCTCCGTTATCGGGATTTCCTTGGCGATGCGCAGGTCAATCTCGAAGAATCCTGGCTGGTTGAAAGCGTTACGACCCAGGTCGCCCGTGCAGCCATTCGGCGGCACGGGAACGGTGGCACTCGGCGGAATCACCGACCCGTCGCTGCCAAAACAATTCGTGGGAATGATGAACTCGGCATTGTGGATGAAAGGCGAACTGGTCGCCGCCGGAAAACCCGCGGGAACCGCCGCACCAGCGGGAAGCGCGGACGGACGTCCGGTGGAAGAGCCGAAGTCTAGGTTCGAGTCGAATCCAAGTAGGACGTTGTAAGGCCGGCCGGAAGCCACTTCGATCACCGGGGAGACGGTAAAGTTCGAAAGTATTTTTTTCCACATCGCGGAATCACTCTGGCGGAAGGGCGTCTGATACACGGCGCTGGTGATCCAGCGATGGCGTTGGTCGAAGTCCGAATTGCCGCGGTCGCCATTGGGATTGCTGTTGTCCTGCGGATTCAGCAACGTGGAAAGGTCGGTGGAATCGTCAATCGTGTGCGAATACGTCCAGCCGGAAACCATTTCGAAGCCGTGCGAAAAACGCTTGGTCACCGTCAGCGTGAAACCGTTGTAAAGCGAATTGCCGGTCGAAGTTTGCGGGTTCACATCGCTCCAGGGAACCTGCACTCCCGCGAACCCGGTGGGGAACCCGGCTGATGCCGCCAGCCCAACTAGATTGGCATAGCCGCCGGCGAGCGCGGCGAATGTTGGATTCGGACCAGAGGGGCGGAAGAAATTAAACGCCGCCGCAGTGCCGATCGGTCCGACAGGTGTTCCGCAGCCGGGCGTCGAAGAACCCACACCGAAGACGCCAGGCGCCACGACGAAAACGCTGCCGGTCCCGGTCGGAACGCAAGTGTTGGGCGCGGCCCCGGGAACCTGTACGGTCAGAGGATTTGTTCCAGGGGGAATGAGACCGGCGTTGATGGCGTTGGTGGCGTTGGAGTCCAGGATTGCTGGGTTGGTGACGTTGATGTTAATGGTGCGATCCAGATGCGTGCCGTGCGTGTAGTTGTAACCGGCGCTGACTTTCCAGTCCCGCGAAAGCTCGCGTTCGATGGAGAGGTTCGCCTGCTGCGCCAGCGCGAACTGGAAATTATTCTTGATCGGAATCGTGTAGGGAATGCCCACGAGCGGATATCCCAGCGCCCCCGGCACAAAGGGGTTTGGCACCGTCAGGTAATTCTGGTTGATGAACAGGGAGTTGGGCTGTAACGCATTAAAGCGCTGGAATTCGGGCTGATAGCACATGTTCGGCGAGCCCGTCAAACAACTCATGTCCGGCACATTCAGTATTCCCTGAAAAATCGAAGCCGCATTCAAAGAGCCATCGGGTGTGCCGCCGGGGAATTGCAGAAGCGCAGAACGCGCTCCGTCTTCGGCCGTCGCAAGAAAAGTAAGCGCTAGCGCAGGGTTGTCGTAGAAAAATCCGTAGCCGGCGCGGATCACCGTCTTGCCATTACCCCACGGATCCCAGGCGATTCCGATGCGCGGGGAAACATTGTTGGAATCAATCGGCACGCCTTCCTGGACGCCAAAGGCCTTCTCGGCCACTCCGTTGGCAGTGGTGGCTGCGGCGAAGGTGGGCTGCCAACCGACGTCGTAACGCACGCCGTAATTCAGCGTGAGCCGTTGATTTATTTTCCAGCTATCCTGCGCGAATACTCCCAGCAATTTATTGTTGAACGGGCTATCCGACTGGCCGATGCCCTGGAAAAAAATCGTGGGAGTGCCCAGGCCGTAGGCTTGCACGGGAGTCAGGTTGGGAGCGCCCGGCGCGATGGAAACGCTGCCGAAATCATAAACGCCGCCGTAATTCAGCGTGAAAATCTGCGAGGAAGGCGATTGCAGTTGAATGAAGTTGAAGTCCACGCCGAATTTCAGCGAGTGCTTACCTTTGATCCAGGTCAGGTTGTCGGTAAGCTGATAGCGCTTTTCCAGGCGGTCTTCGGTGGAGAAAGGCTCGCGGCCGATATACGCGGCGCCGGCAATGTTGACGGCGGGATCGGAGCCGCCGGGAAGATCCGAGAATCCGTAAAAGAGACTGCGGCGCGCAAACTGAAAGTGAACTTCATTGAACACATTGCTGCTGATGGTGGTGGTGTGCTGCGCGATCAGAGCCCAGTCGTGGGTTTGCTGCGAGGACGTGCGGCTCCCGGAGTTCTGGCCGAACGTCTGGTTCTGCGCGTTCACCTGGATACCATCCACGCTGTCCGGAGAAACCATGCCGCGAATGAAAGTGCTGTTGCGGGAATTCCAGATGTGGTCAAGGCGCAGTGAATAGATGCTGCCCTTTTCGGATGTAGGAAAGTTTCCAATGGTGGAAAGTAATCCCGCGAAGGAAGCGGGCACCGCAGCGTTGGTGATGGGAAATCTCGAGCCGGGAAAGAACGGCGTGTTGCCAAAGATGGCTGTGAAAGAACTCGCCGCTGCAGCACAAAGATACGGGATGCCCGCTGACCCCGCAGCGGAAACGAACGCTTCCTGAGTCGGCGTCACCAGATACGCCGGGAGCGGGCACGGCGAAGAGAACGGCGGCAGAATATTGGAGTTAATGAATCCGAAGTTGTCCTGGCCGATGGCGGTGAATCCGGTTTCCTCGCGGCGCGTGAGTTCGTAGCTGAAGAAGAAAAAAGTCTTGTCCTTCTGGATGGGGCCGCCCAGCGTCAGGCCGGACTGCACGCGCGTATAGGATTGCTTCACAGGCGTAGTGCCGCACTCAAACGTCGTTGGATTACATGACGCCGTCACCGAAAACGGATTCTGCGCTTGGATGGCGCCGTTGCGCAGGAAGCCAAAAGCATTGCCGTGGATTTCGTTCGATCCCGACTTGGTGACGATGTTGACGACACCGCCCATCGCGCGCCCGTATTCCGGCATGTAACTGCTGGTGATCACCTGAAATTCCTGCACGCCTTCCTGCGATACTGTCGCGCGGACCCCGTTCACCGAACTATCAATCGCATCCGCGCCGTCCACGGATATTTCATTGGAACGGCCGCGCTGGCCGCCCAGGTTCAACCCGGTGTTGGGCGCCGCGCCGATGGAAGGCGTGTTGTCGCGCGCCGCGCGCGAATCCAGCAGCGTGAAGTTGATGTAATTTCGTCCGTTGATCGGTAAATTATCGATCTGATTCTGCGAGACGGTCATGGAAACGTCCGTCTTGCTGGTTTCCACCAGGTCCGGCGCCGCCGTAACGCTTACGGACGCTGCTGTCGTCTTCAATTGCAGCTGGGGGTTGTATTCAGCCACTTGCCCGAGCGTCAAAGTGAAAGCTGTGTCGGTGAGAATTGCGAAACCGGACGCTGCGACGGTCAAGGTGTAGGTTCCGGGCGGCAAACCCACGAACTCGTATCTTCCGTTGGCGTCGCTGGCGGCGGTGCGCTCGATTCCCTTGGCGGAATTCTGCAGCGTGACTTTCGCGTCTTTCACGGCGAGATTCTGCGGATCCAGAACCGTGCCGGACAAATTCACGGTGTTCACCTGCGCGGAACTGCGCGTGGGAAGTGCCGGGACCATCAAACAAAGCGGCAACATCAAAGCCAAAAAATTGCGCAGGCTCATCGTCACACCCCCAAGGAAACCCGGAATTTTTAGTCTGGCATGCAGCCGCGTCCCCGCGTCTGTAGCAAAAGTTTGTGGATCCGCCCCGCACCCCGCGGAGCAGTAAAAGGACAGATGAGCGACTTTTACGCTCACGTGTAACTCTTTGCAATAGGAAACTCTAATTGGTTCCAGGGGAATTGCCCAAGCAATTAGCCGGGTGCGCTGCAGAAGAGAAACCGGGGGAGCGATGGCTGGAGTTTCAGAAAGTGCGACGGCGCGGCGAAACTACGATGGACGATTCGACGGGCCTGTCAGTTGTACCAAATTTTCCGCCGCGGGCATGGGAGGCATGGCGCCGGGCTCGAACGTTTGCGGAGCGCGCCAGAAATCCATCGCCGAAGTTTGATGCACACAGGAAACGGTGCAACGCGGGGCGCAGCCTTTCTTGGTGAAAAATTCCCGATGACGCTGCTCGTCGGTGTATTCAGCAAGGGGAACGCCCGGGTAACCGCGCTGCTGCGAACAATAATGCACCAGGCCGTCTTCGCATATGTAGAGATAACGCGAGCCGGCACGGCACCTCCAATTGTTCTCCAGGCCCTTGGCGATATTGTGCTGGAATTGATTGATGCGCGTGAAGGACTGCTTACCGAGCGACATGATCTCCTCGAAAATTTCCTGCTCGCGCGGGCCCAGCGGCTGCAGCTGGCCGTTGTGGTCGTGCAGGATCCCGACGGTGGAAGTGAACCCCAGCTCGACCGCGCGGTGCGCGACGGTCAAAGCGTCCTCGGAATTGGCGACGCCTCCGCCGAGCACCGAATTGATGTTGATCTGAAATTCGGCGTGTTCCGCGAGCAGCTTCAGCTTTTGGTCCAGCACTTTCAGGCTTTTCATCGAAACGTCGTCCGGATTGACGTTGTCTATGCTGATCTGCAGGTATTCCAGCCCCGCGCGATTCAGCGCTTTGATGCGCTCGGCGACGAGCAAATAGCCGTTGGTGATTAGCCCGGCCATGATGCCGTTCTTACGGATGCGTGCGATGATCGCGTCCAGGTCCGGATGAAGCAGCGGCTCGCCGCCGCTGATGGTGATCACGGAGGTGCCCATCTCGCCCAGGCGGTCAATGCGCCGGAACATTTCCTCGAGTGGCACGGGCTTCGAGAAATCGTCGAATTCGTTGCAGTAGGTGCAGGCCAGATTGCAGCGCCGTATGGGGATTATATGCACCAGCACGGGATGGCGCGTGGATACCAGGCCCTTCGCGATCATGCGCAACTCACGCAGTTTGCGATGCACTGCGAGCAGCTTTCTGCGAATTTTCGTGCTTGTTGTCACGGGTTCGGGGGATCAAGCTCCCGCGATTGCCGGGCAGCTGATCTCGCTTGAATTATTATGCCATATCCGTGGAGGTGGCCCACGGCGGATCGCTGGCGCGATGCGGAAAGGGCAGCGCGCGGCAAGTAGCTGCCGCTCAGTCTGACCATCCCTGCGGGACGCGATCCCAGCGATGTGCTTTCAGCTTTTGCAGCAGCGCTTTATCGAGCGGCCCCGCGTCGCTCACGGCGATGTTCTCTTTTACGTGGGCGAGTTTTCTCATGCCGATGATCGTGGTGCCCACGTCCGGATTGGACAAAATGAAACGCAGCGACATTTCCGGCAGAGTCATTCCAGCGGGCAGTATCTTTTTCAATTCATCCACGCGCGCCACAGTTTGCGCCAGATTCGCCGGCCCAAAATACTTCGCGCGCCAGTCGTTGGACGGGAATCTTGTTTCGCGCGTCATTTTCCCGCCCAGGCTTCCTTCATCGAGGGGCACGCGCGCGATCACGCCGACGTTCAATTCGCGGCAAACTGGAAAAAGCTTGTCCTCCGGCGATTGGTCGAAAATGTTGTAGATCACTTGCACGGCGTCCACCAGCCCGGTGCGCAGCGCCGCAATTCCGTTTTCCGGCTGCCAGCGGTTGAGGCTCAGACCGAAAAATCGAATCAGCTTGTCGCTCTTCAGCTTCTCGACGGTTTCGCGAAATTCAGGTTCGTTCGCCCAGCTGTCGTCCCAAACGTGGAATTGCAAGATGTCAATTGATTCCGTGCCGAGTTTTTCCCGGATTTTTTTTGCATAGCTCAGCGCATGCTTGGCGGGAAAGACATCGCGATACTTGTATTCCGGAATGGCAGGCCATTGGTCATTCATCGGCGGAACTTTCGAGGCGGCATACAATTTGGTCTTGTTCCGCGACAATATTTCACCGAGCAGCCCGTCGCTCTTGCCTGCTCCGTACGCCCAGGCGGTATCGAAGAAATTGCAGCCCTGGTCAATCGCCAATTGCATCGCTTGCAGTGATTCCTGATCTTCGGAACCGCTCCAGCCGCTCATGCCCCAAAGTCCGTGCGCGATGTCGCTCAGATCGAAACCTGTGCGCCCCAGCTTGCGGTATTTCATTTGAGCTCCTCGTGATTGTTATACAACGAATCGGGGCATCGCTACGGCTTCGCTGAAGATTGGAACGATTCCGGCGGATCGAGCGAGCACTGCTTCCAGAACACGTTTTCGGAAATCGCGCCGTCCGTCAGTTGCTTGAGACTGGAAAGCGTCGCGGCGATTTGGCCACCGTCGGCCGAATCGAATACGATCACCACGCCATCCACTGTGGGCGAAGGCGATTTTACCTCGCGGTACGTTTTTTCGAAGAGCGCTCGGGCAAAAGTGAGTTTTTCCTTGGCCGTCGAAGTCGCCGCAGGGGACGCCGGCTCAAGCCAGATCACGCGAACTTTTTTGCTCGCGAGCGGTGGCCACTTGCCGCCGAACGTAGTCGTCTCGTCTTTGCTGATGTTGAAAAGCGCCGCGGCGGCGGGTGCCGGATCGGCGGTCTCGGCGGCGCTGTCCTTGAATTCCGCAGGCAGATCAAGTTGCGCGCGGCGAATCCAACCCCGAGAGGAGCCGGAAATCTGCACGTGCACCCAGGCGCCCTCCAGTTCGAGCACTTGGAATTCGTCTTCGGCATCGGCGGAAAATAACACCGGAGATCCCTCCGCAGGCTTCGAGAACACATGTGTGCCAGCCTTCTTCACGGTGGCCAGATCGGCCGGCCGCACCTGATTGTGAAGAATATCTTCAAAATTCTTAATATCAGCCGACAGTTCCTGAGTGCGCTTTTCGACCGCCGCACGCCGCAGCTTCAAAGTTTCCAGGCTTTCGCTCGAGGAAGGGGGCGGCGCGACCGGCTCCGCCGGTTGGCGCGGAGCGCTCGAGAAGTCCCCTGCTACGCCGCTCTTATTTGAAGACGACTCGCCCAGGTCCGAAGCCGCGGGATCGAGCCGGGGTTGCGGGCGCAAACCTCCGCTACTCACCGGGGGAGCAGGAGCAGTGTTGGATTTCGGCCCTGGCGCAATCGCGGACGAGCCGGCGGCCTTCGGAACGGAACTGGGACCCAGGGCCTCCTGAATCTGGTCCAGGAAATCATTTTCGATGTGGCCGTTCGAAACGAGGACGTGATAGCCAGAGCGACCAGGAGTCGGGTCGTTGTACCAGGCCGTGATTTTGGCACTGGCGCGGACAGTAGCGCCGCCCGAAGGCATCGCCACGACCTGAAATGTGCACTCGTAATAGCCGCGCTCGAAGTGGTCAATCGGCAGATCGCTGGCTTGCACGAAGCCATCAACGATCGGCAGGCGTCCGCTGGAACTGGGGCGCAGATTGCGCACTACGCGCTCAACATCTGCAACTGGGCTGGTAAACGTGCGTTCGTACGTAGCTGCAGGAACTGTCTGCGCAGGAATGTGCGCCGCCAAGAATGTTAACGCCAGCAACAAAGTTACAAAATGGACCGCGGGCCGAAGGGTTTTCGTCACGGTATCGGTTCCACCTGGTCGTGCCGCAGCCATCCGCGACGTCCGTCCACGGTTTCGACTCCGTACCAGTAGGGCGTGATGATCTCAATGAGCACGTCTGAATTTGCCGGCACGGACTGCAGCGTCGCGGCGTGCTGGAAGGGAGCTGATTTCAGGTTGGCCTGGGCTGTTACGCGCAATTCGACTTGGTGCTGCAGCTCGTGCAGCCGCACTTCCAGGTTCTTCACGGAGCTTTCTGCGTCTTTGAGTTTAGCCGCCTCCGCATCGCGTTCTTTCACATTGGATTGCGCCGCAAGTTGAAGTTGCCGGCGCTGCAGCAAGTCCGCGGTCTGCCGTTCCTCGCGCTGGATGCGCACGATGTGGCTTTGGATCTCCGCGAATTCGCTAGTTTCGACAGTGGTGTCGGACGTATGGACCCTCTTCGATCCGTCTTCCACGAATATCGCGTCAATCTGCACATGAGTGCGGCTAGGGGCAACGCCCAATACGATGTAGCGCACGGTGATTGTTCCAACGTCCGTGCTGTTCTTGAAGTGCTGCGGCGACAGGGCTTGTTTGCGCACCTTATAGAAGGCATGGCCAGGTCCCGTCCATGGTCCATAGTATGCGGAGGACGTCGCCGCTTCGGCTTCGGTCAATTCGTCTTCCCTGGCATAGACCTGCGTGCCGTGCAGGATTGTGTCTTGCGTCACCATCTCTACCGCCTTCAGTACGTCCGCTTCGGAGGCCTTCAGGTCAATTGCGAAGCCCTCAGGCACGTCTGTTGTTTTTTGCCCGGAGTCCCATGTCGGGAACGCCTCCGCGGCCGCGCCAAAAACCGACGCGACTGCAATAAGCGCGAAACCGCAGCGGAGTAGCCGGTAAATTGAGCGGGCTAGACCGCCGAGCCACCACGGGCTGATGAACTCTACCTTGGTAGCGTCCGCCAGCCGCACCGCCTCAAGTTTGTCCACAGGCCTACGACCCATCCATTTCCCCCAGCTATTCGTGCGCTCGCCGCGATGGCCGCGCGAACGCGGCCTCCGCAGACCTTCGAAGGTGCGCCGAAGTCGCCAGCGTACCGGAAGGCCGAGCAGCGTACAGGGCAAAATACACTAAAAGAGAGGTGGAGAACAAATTGTTAAGTTTTGTTAATTTTTATCTTGCATTCTTAATTCCCCCGGAGTAATTTCCTGGACGTTTGGCGTGTGCGCAGCATTGCGGCACTCGCTAACGGGGGAAGCCCAGGTTCCTGGAATGCGCGCTTACGATAATCAACTCGGCCTTCATTGCACCAGCTGGCTTGCCGCGCGAGTCGCTCCCCCTGCCGTACGCAGTACGGTTACCAGTCACATCGAAGCTATCCCGCCAATTGCAACAGGAGGGTGTATGACAACGAAGTTTCGCGAGGGTGCAAATCCCATGAATACGAAATGGTCGCGGTGGAAGACGATTTGGACGTGCGCATTCCTACTGATAGCGATCGTGCTGTGCGACGCGCGCGCGGCCAGCGCTCTGCCCACGGGCAAGGTGATGGCGATTCCGGCGTTCGCGCGCAAGTACGGGTTGCCTTGTTCGGCGTGTCACACCGCGTGGCCGGAATTGAATAACTTCGGGCAAGTGTTCCGCGACAACGGCTATCAATTGATGAACGACCGCGACTCTCCGATTTGGCAGAATCCAGCTTACTTTCCGATCACCTTCCGCATCACCCCGAACTGGCATCGTGAAACCACCACCAATCAGGCTCTCGACTCGGGAAACGGGACTTTGACGCAAGCTGGATTCGACCTCTCCGGCATGGACCTGTGGTCCGCTGGCACTCTCTATAAGAACATTTCCTTCGTGCTGCTGCCTTCGTCCGATCCCACGGCGGTGTGGCACTTCGAGGCCGCGTTCATTCGCTTCGATAATCTGAAGGGCAGTCCCTGGCTGAACTTGCGGTTCGGCAGATTCGAAATGGACAACCTCATTTCGGAAAAGCGGTTTCTCTTCCTCTCGGCGAACGGCGGGCTTTACCAGATTTATCACTTTAACGTTCCGGGCAGCATCAACAACTTCGGGTACGGCGACAATCAGATTGGTGTGGAACTGGCGGGCCACTCGGCGAATAGCTACACACGCTATTCCGTCGCCGTGCTGAGCAGCAACGAAGGAGGCGTCAACTTTACGACTGACGTGGTCCCTGGCGCGCCGCCCTCCAACCGCTCCTACGATGTAAACTTGGCTTTCAGTCAGGCCTTCAATGCTCCCGGGGCACCCGGCGAAAGCGGATTTGGCCTGGAGCGCATTGGTGCCTTTGCCTATATCGGCCAGCGTCCCACCAACTTCCTCACGGAAGGCGGCACGCCGCTGGTCGGAATTAATAACAAGCCGTTCTATCGCATTGGATTTGCGGGAGACTTGTCTTACAAGAACTTTGAATTGCTCCCCTTATTTATGTACGGTCACGACAACCCGTACTTCGGGATTCCGGGCCTCGCGTCCACGCAGCCGCTTCCACCCGGCGCACAGGCTCCCACCTTCTACGGCGGGTTCCTGGAAGCGCACTACTACTTCAATCCGCAGAACGTAGCCTTGGCGCGCTTCGAGCAGGTCAATGTAGGACAGCAAGCCTTCAGCAACATCACAACCGGCAGCGGCAGCAACGGCAACATCACTGCGGTTACCGTCGGCTACCGCTGGTATCCGATCATGTTCAGCCGCGCGGGCGTAGCGCTGGACGGCGAGTTCTCGCGCGTTAGAACGATCGGAGAACAGCCGTTAGGCGGCATTAGCAGTGGTCCTGTAGCGGCGGATCCGACGGCTGCAACCTGGAGCAACAGCATCTTTTTCGGAATTGATTTCGACTTTTAAGGGAGAGACCAGCAATGACACTCAAAAAATTCGCAGTGACATTCGCGCTGGGCTCCATCGCTCTGCTTTCGGCTGGCGCGCGGGTCAGCACGGCGCAATCACACGTCAATTCACCTGATCCTCTGCTTGGCACGCCCAGCGTGGCGACGGAGACGAGTCAAGTTAACGGTCTAACCGGTCATGCCGAAGAAGGGAAGCATGAGTACCGTCGGTTCTGCATCGGATGCCACGGACCCGACGGCAACGGCCAGGGAATGAACGCGCAGTGGATTGATCCGCAACCGCGGGATTTTACCGAAGCTACATTCAAATGCCGTTCGACGCCGACCGGCACGTTGCCCACAGACGAAGATCTCTTCAACGCGATCACGCGCGGCTTCGTAACCACCAACATGCCGTCCTGGCGGCCGCTGAATCCCCAGCAGCGTGCTGATTTGGTCGCCTTCATCAAGACGTGGTCACCGCGATGGGCTAAGGAAAAGCCCGGTGCTGTGCTAAACATCCCGCCGGAGACGGCCATAACAATCGAAAGCATCCTGCACGGCCGGGAACTGTTCCAGAAGTTGGAATGCTGGAAGTGCCACGGCCCGGAGGGTCACGCGGATGGCCCATCAGCTTCTACGTTGACGGATAGTAAGGGCAATCCCATCAAGCCGTTTAATTTCTCGACGGGCGAGCGATTTATGTGCGGTGACTCGAACCGCGATCTGTACCGCATCTTCATGACCGGCCTCGATGGATCACCGATGCCTTCCTTTGCGGACGTGATTCAACCGAACGACGCGTGGGATCTGGTGCATTTCCTGCGCACCCTGCAGGTCGCGCTCCCCAACCAGGAGCTCACTCTCTGGCAAAGTTATAAAGCAGCTCACGGAAAGGATCTGAAACCGATCGGTCCGGATTCCGCCGGCGGCGCACAGTAATTCCAGTAAAGAAGGAGGGACTGATTCGATGCGAATGAAATTTTTTGCAGCTTTGGGATTTACCGTAGCGATGGGCAGCGCACTGATGGTTTTCGCAACGCCGCCACCGGCGGGCTCTGGGTCCATCACCGGCAAGGTGACGTACACCGGAACGCCGATGAAGATGAAACCGATTGACATGTCCAAGGAGCCATCCTGCGCCAAGCAGCATACGACGCCGGTAACCACGGAGAACGTAGCGACCGGGCCGGGAAACACGCTGGAATGGGTGGTGGTTTACATTTCGGCGGGTGATGAAGGCACGACGACACCCTCGCAGGGCGTCCGCTATGACCAGAAGGGCTGCCAGTATCTGCCCCACGTCCTGCCTATGCTGGCCGGCCAGCAACTGCAGATTTATAACGACGATCAAACTTCCCACAACATCCATCCTTTGGCCAAGGTGAACCAGGAATGGAACAAATCGCAGCCTCCCGGATCGCCTCCGATTGACACGAAGTGGGACAAGCCGGAATTCATCGCGGTGAAGTGCAATATCCATCCGTGGATGCACGGTTACTTCGCGGTGTTGAAAACTACTCACGTTTCGGTTACAGGCGAGGACGGCACTTTCGATATCAAGGGGCTCGCTCCCGGGAAATACACTGTAACCGCTTGGCAAGAGCAGTACGGCACAAAAACGCAGGACGTGACGGTTGGGGCCGGAGCCGCCACTGCGAACTTCGTTTTCACCGCCACACCGTATTGAGCTAAAAGTGCCGGTGTTTCAGGCAGCCGCACCCCTCGCATTAACAGAGGGGTGCGTATGTTCGAGGACCCGTTGGTTTTGAGCGCTGCGTAGCGAGGCGGATAAATTATGGGCAAATTGTTTGCGGTGGCCGTTACCGTGATCACGCTGGTGTCAGTGGCGTTTTTCGTGATGCACACCTGGTGGATGCCAGTGGACATCTCCACTACCGGCCCGGCGATTGATCATCAACTGGAAGAAACGATGACTGGCGCGGGGCTGCTGTTCTTGGGCGGGCAGTTGCTGCTGGGTCTATTCGTCTGGCAGTCCAGCGATAAGAACCCAGCGCGAAAGATCAAGATTTTCCCCGGTGGCGCCAATCCTCTGGTCGCGGCTGCGATCATTCTGGTGGGCATCGAAATTCTGACGCTCACCTTCGTGGGATCCAAGGCTTGGGCTGCCGTCAACCTGGCGCCCGCCGCTGCGGATTCCTTGCATATTGACGTGCAGGCCGAGCAGTTCGCATTTTATTTTCGCTACGCGGGCCCGGACGGCCAGTTTGGCGGCCTCCATCCCGACAAGATTGACGATGGCAGCGGCAACTACTTCGGTTTGGACCCGGCGAACGATGTAGCGGCCCGCGACGATGTGGTGGTGGGTTCGCTGGTGATACCTGTGAATCGCCCAATCCTGCTAAGTCTGCATTCCAAGGACGTAGGGCACTCTTTCTATGTCCCGGAGCTGCGGATCCAACAGGACTTTGTCCCTGGGATCGAAATTCCCGTGCACTTCACCGCCACGCAAACCGGCAAATGGGAAATCGTGTGCACGCAGCTGTGCGGGCTGGGCCACTACAACATGAAGGCGTACCTACAAGTGATGTCCGAAGCCGATTACGAACAGTGGTTGAAGGGTCAAGAAGGGCAGTAAACCGGGCACAGGGTTCGTCTGTTCGCGCGCCGCTCGCGCGTGGAGTCAAGTTGCTCTCTTCGAGGTCCACATATGCATGAGACATCCGCATCACACGCTGCGCACCAGCACACGGCGCCGACCAGCTTTATTCGCAAGCACGTCTTCAGTCTCGATCACAAAGTGATCGGAAAGCAGTACTACGACCTTGCGCTCGTCGCGGTGTTTATCGGGATGGGCCTCTCCTGGCTGATGCGTCTTCACCTGGGCTGGCCGGCTTGGCCGATTCCGCTGCTGGATAAACTTTCAGCCGTTGGCGCTCCGGCCGGCGTGATGACGCCGGAATACTATCTTTCGCTGATGACCATGCACGGCACCATCATGGTGTTTTTCGTGCTCACGAATGCACCCTTCTCTGCATTCGGGAATTACTTCCTGCCCATTCAAATCGGCGCGGAGGACATGGCTTTTCCACGATTCAACATGATGTCCTTCTGGACCATATTCGTGGCTTTCATCGTGATGATGGCAGCATTTTTCGTTACCGACGGGCCGCCCATTGCCGGATGGACGTCCTATGCTCCGCTCAGCGCCGTGGGTGGCGACGCTGGTCCGGGTATGAAGGTGGGCCAGACCTTATGGGCCGTCTCGATCGCAATCTTCTGCATTTCATCTCTTCTGGGCGCGCTCAACTTCATCGCCACCACGCTGGACCTGCGCACCAAGGGAATGTCGTTGGCGCGTATGCCTCTAAGTACATGGGCGTGGTTCGTAACTGCCGTGATCGCATTACTGGCCTTTGCCGCTCTGCTTCCCGCCACGATTCTTCTGATCCTGGATCGGGTCGCCGGCACCAGTTTCTTCATCCCCGCGGGATTGGTGCTCAGCGATAAGCTGCAACCGCATTCCGGCGGTTCCCCGCTGTTGTGGCAGCACCTCTTCTGGTTCTTCGGCCACCCGGAAGTCTACATCGCGATTCTGCCTTCGATTGGAATCGTCTCTCACATCATCCCGGTATTCGCGCGCAAGCCGCTACTTGGCCCGCGAGCCGCTATTGGTTGCATCATGGCCACCGGTTTTTTGAGCTACATGGTGTGGGGACATCACATGTTCGTGAGCGGAATGAGTCCGTTCTCCGCTAACCTGTTTTCCGTCCCGACCCTGTTCATTACCATTCCGATGACCATCTTGACTCTCCTGCTGATCGGCTCGGTTTACGGAGCGAAGATGCGCTTCACGGCGGCTTCGCTCTTTTGCCTGGGGTTCATTTCCGTGTTTATCAGCGGAGGCATCAGCGGCTTCTTCCTGGCGCAGCCCTCCATTGATATTTATCTGCACGCCACCTATTTCGTCGTGGCCCACTTTCACTTCGTGATGGCTGTAGCGTCGATATTCGGCGTGTTTGCGGGAACATACTTCTGGTTCCCCAAGATGTTCGGCCGGATGATGAACGAAGGGCTGGGAAAATTGCACTTCTGGCTGACGTTCATCGGTGTGTACTGCATCTTCATGCCGATGCATTATCTGGGCATGGCGGGCAACGTTCGGCGGTACTCAGCGTTCACCGACGACTATCTGATACCACTGATACCGGTTCACAGATTCATCACGATTGCGGCTCTCTTGACTGGCGCCGCGCAATTCATCTTCTTGTTCAACTTGATCTGGAGCCGCTTCAAGGGGCCCATCGCCTCCGAGAATCCCTGGGAAGCGACTTCGCTCGAATGGTCAACCACTTCGCCCCCTCCCTTTGACAATTTCGGTGGCAAGCACATGGTCGTGTACAACGGGCCGGACGAATACGGAGTGCAGAGCAGCGACGGCAAAGACTACATAATGCAGACGTCGCCTGACAAGGCTCCGGCGCATTAACGAGGGCAACCAACGATGGCTACTACTACCCTACCTCCGGGCGCCGATATTGTCCTAGACGATCACGGCGCTGGCGGACCGCCAGAAATTACTCTTCGTCCGGGACATGTGACTGGGTCGGGCTCGCATGCCCAGAAATCCGAGACTGGGATGTGGGTGGCTGTTTCGGCCATCGGGATGTCTTTTGCGGCGTTTACCAGCGCGATGATCGTGCGGCAGGATTCATCCACCGATTGGCAACACTTTCAGTTGCCGCATGTGCTGTACCTCAATACATTGATTCTGCTCGGGAGTAGCGTGACCCTCGAATTGTCGCGCCAGCGCATCGCTGCGATTCCGGACGCCGCGCGGCACGCATCCGCGACTGCGAAGACTTTGTTGGCCAACGGGATCTACTGGTTGTACCTCACCGCGGCCCTGGGACTGATTTTCGTTCTCGGCCAGGTCCTGGCTTGGCGGAATCTGGCGGCTCAGGGGCTGTACCTCGCGACGAATCCGAGCTCTTCCTTCTTCTACGTTTTCACGGCTTTGCACGCCGTGCATTTGCTCGGCGGGATGGGGGGCCTGTTCTATGTGCTGCGGAAGCTCGTGCGCAGCGGCGGTGCCGGGGAAACCAGCGGGCTAAGCGCGTTTTCGATTTACTGGCACTTCATGGATTTGCTGTGGGTGTACCTGCTATTGCTGCTCGCGATCCGCGTGTAACTGGAAATTAGAGGAGGAGCTGTGAGCGAATCGGAAATTACATTAGATGCGGGGCACGCGGCGGCGCTGGAGCCCTCGCCTTACGCCCTTCAGTCGAAAAAACTGACGATGTGGCTGTTCATCATCTCAGACGCGGTCACCTTTGGAGCGATCCTCTTCGGTTACGCCTACTTGCGAATCGGAACGCCGAATTGGTCCACTCCGTTTCACTTTTCGCCGAACATCGTCAATGGCTTGGTCATGACGTTTGTGTTGCTCAGCAGCAGCTTGACAATGCTGGCTGCTGACGCTGCCGCGAAAGAAGGACGCAAATCGTCCTGCCTGAAATGGCTGGGAGCCACGGTCGTCCTGGGAATCGTATTTGCGACGCTCCACCTTCGCGAATGGTTCCACATGTTCGACGAGGGATGGAGCCTGTCCAAGAATCCGCTGGGTGGATCGGTGCAGTTTGGCGCCACTTTTTTCAGCATCACGGGCCTGCATCTTATGCACGTGATTTCCGGAATCATCGCGCTGATTGTGATCGCGATCGGCTACAACACCGACTGGCTGGATGCCGGACACGTCGAAACCACCGGCCTGTACTGGCACTTTGTGGACTTGGTGTGGATGTTTGTGTTTCCGCTGCTGTATCTGATGAACGTGGCCCGCTGAATCGGGTCCGCTGTAAAACAGGGAGGCGCTGCCGTGACGGAGACGAATCACGAACCCGGTATGAAGGAGTACATCGCCATCTGGGTCGGCTTGCTGTGCATCGTCGGTATCGAAGCTTTTCTGACGTCGATGAATTTGTCCACCCGTACACTACTGGTATCGCTGCTGGTGCTGGCCTTTATCGAGGCCGGAATCGCACTGCTGTATTTCATGCACCTGAAATACGAAAAGCCGAATCTGTTCTGGTCGCTGGTGCCGGCGGTGATTTTTGTGCTATTCATGATGAATCACATCTGGCCGGACGCCTATCGCATGGCGAATTTGAGGGTGCCGATCCAGTAGTTCGACGTTGCTGCTGGACCGCGTTGGCGCGCAGGTCCGAGCCGCAATATCATTCGTGAAGATTATGCGTTTCCAGGGGAGCTTGACGACCATGAGCGGAAAGAAACGGGGGATCCCAGGAATCCTAAGGCGCGCGGTGGCTGCGTTGACCGTGATTGCCAGTCCCGCCACTCTCTACGCGCAGAGCTGCGCCATGTGTTACCAGAGCGCGGCTGCTTCCGGCCCGCGTTCGATTCACGCCCTGAAGCTGGGCATATTGATTCTGATGTTTCCGCCGCTGCTGATCACCGCCGGGGTCATTTACCTTGCCTATAGCAAGCGCGACCAGTTCCACCAGAATTCGTAGCGTCCGTCGTCCTCAAGCAGAATTGAGCGCGCTGTACGGCTGCGCAAATTGTGCCGCCACGCGGGCGTGGTTCGCCAGCAACGCAATATTTGTTTCAAGCGTCTGGCCGCGGCTGGCTGGGTTAATCCGTTGCATCGCTGGCACACAATAACTCGGGATCGCTGGAAGTTGCGGGTTTGCAGCTCGATCTCATACAGCATGAACTGCGACGTGGCGATCACGTCCTTCAGCTGACTCAACACGAGTTCTCGCTACTGGAATACCTCAGGGTCGTCGCCGGACAGTCATACGCGCTCCCACAGCGGTGGCTGCGGTCGCCCCAACAAAGCACGCTACGGTTCTACGACTAATTTGCCTTTCATGCGATCGTGGCCGAGTCCACATAGCTTTGCGCATTTGAAATCGTACGTGCCTGATTCTTGAGCAACGAAATCTAAAACCTGGTCCACGCCTTTTGTGACTTTCCCGTTCTCGCCGGGCTGATCAAATAGCAAACCCGGCTTACCCTTGTCCTTGGTACCTTCCGCGTAGACACTTAGCTTCATACCGTGTGTTTCATCTTCAGAATGCACTTTCAATTCAACCCTCGTGCCTTGCTTGACGCGAATTTCATTCGGAGTAAATTCGTACTTCTTTGCCGATACTTCGATGATTTTCGGCGCCGGAGTTTGGTTTGTGGGGTTTTGCGCAATAGCCACACATGGCGGCACCACCGCGAGGCCCACGGAAACTGCCACTGCAAAGATCGCCTTTTGCATTCTTCCTCCTATATTCGCCGTGCAATTATCTTGTTCGATTGAACTACAATCGGATGCGAGAGTAAATTCAGAGGTTGCTGTGAAGTGTGTTGGCAATGTCTCCGAAAGACTCACGCGAATGGCCCATGCCGCTGGATGCTCACGGATCTGAATCTCTCTACCTCGCTCGGTAGCCCAATTCGTGACCTGAGCGTCGGGAAACCCTCTGTATACGCGCGCTGCTACTTCTCGACCCGACTGCTGAACTCGAGCGCGCTATAAGCTTTCGCAATTTGCGCCGCCACTCGCGCATTGTTCACAAGCAACGCAATATTTGTTTCCAACGTCTGGCCGTGGCTCGCTTTCGCCAAATAATTCAGCAGATACGGCGTGACGGCCTTTCCGCGAATTCCCGCAGCGGCAGCCGATTGCAGGGCCTGCGTGATCCACGCGTCCACTTCCTGCTTCCGTAGCGCGCTGGCTGACGGCGGCGGATTGCAGAACACAATTCCCGACGATAATCCCATCTCCCAGTGAATCCGCATCAGGTGTGCAGCCTCCACCGGCGTGTCCACGCGCGTTTGCAACGGAAGGCCGCTATCTTCCACGTAGAAAGCCGGAAACTTGATCGTGCGAAAGCCCGTGACCGGCACGCCAAAGGTCTCGAGGACCTCCAGAGTGCGCGGAAGATCGAGAATGGCCTTCGCGCCCGCGCAAACCACGGCCACAGGCGTGCGCGCGATCTCCGGCAAGTCCGCTGAAATGTCGAAGCTCAATTCCGCTCCGCGGTGGACGCCGCCAATCCCGCCGGTGGCGAACACGCGGATGCCTGCGCGCGAGGCGATCAGCATGGTCGCGGCGACGGTCGTGGCTCCGGTTTGCCGCGCGGCCAGTGCCGCGGCAAGGTCCGCGCGGCTCACCTTCACGATTCCATCGGTCGCAGCAAAGGTTGCGAGCTGCTCGGAGGAAAGCCCCGCCACGAGCCGCCCGTCCATAATGGCAATGGTCGCAGGCACGACCCCCTCTTCGCGCACCGCAGCTTCCATCGCCCGCGCCGTCTCCAGATTCTGCGGACGTGGCAGGCCGTGCGCGATCACGGTGGATTCAAGCGCCACAACCGGCCGCCCCGCACGCAAAGCGGTAGCGACGTCTTCTCGAATCAAAAGTGTGGTATCCAAGAAAGCCTCCGAGGTCCTTTTGGTCTTATCACAAAATGCCGTGGAGAGCGAAGTTCGCGCGAAGAACTTCGCCGGCGTGCTAGGATTTCGACTCCATGCGCCGCAAATCAATCCGCCAGCCCAGCATCCTCGTGCTGGGAGACATCAATGTGGACATCACGGGACGCGTGAAAGCCTGGCCCGAGCCAGGAGAAGATTGCCTCGCGCAACAACTGGAGATTCGCTGCGGAGGAGTGGGCGCCAATTGCGCGCTAGGACTGGCGGGCTGGGGCGCGGCGGCGTGGCTGGTGGGCTGCGTTGGGCAGGATATTTTCAGTGAGTATGTCCTCAAAATACTTAAGGAACGTAACGTAAACACGCGGTGGGTGCAACGAACCAGTGCGGCTACAACCGGAATGTTTTACATCAACGTCACGCCCGACGGCGAGCGCACATTTTTCGGCGGTCGCGGCGCGAACGCGTTTCTGCAAATGCCACGTCGCGGCGTCGCGCTGAGCCGCGGAGCAGCCGCAGCGCATATCGCGGGTCACAGCTTTCTCGATCGCGGCCCGGCACAAGCCGCCAAACACTTGATCAATGCCATACACGCGCGCGGAGGCTGGGTGTCGCTCGACGTCGGCATGGAGCCGAGCAATTCCATCCCGCAGAAAATTTTGCAAATGGCTCGCAGCGTGGATATTCTGCTCGTCAGCCTCGACGAAGCCGCTGCGCTCACTGGCACGCGCGATCCATTTCGAGCTTTTGAAAGTCTGCGCAAAGCCGGCGCTCGCGAGGTCGTGCTGAAAGTCGGCCGTCGTGGCTGCCTGATCCGCGAAGACGGCCACCCGCTGCTGGTCCCGTCTTTCGCCGTGCGCGCGGTAGATTCCACCGGTGCTGGAGACGCGTTCGTCGCCGCATTTTTGCAAGCGCGATTGCGCGGATGGCCCCCGATCGAAGGCGCCCTCGCCGCGAATGCCGCTGGCGCTCTGGCGACCACGGTCGTCGGCGCCGGTCAAAGTCTGCCGGGAGCGCTCGAAGTAGCGGCGTTGCTGCGCGCGCAGCGACTAAACGGGAAGTGGGACGAGCCCGGTAAGCGCGCGCTGGCGCGCATGACGCACGGCCGCTCGTTTCAAAGAAGGAGTTCACGATGACACGAATACCCGAAAACACGCCATTGCCCGAATGGAAAAAAGAAATGGATCGGCAGAAAATGCGCTCGCTCGCGGATCTTTTGCCCGCGCCCAAGCCCGTGATCGGCATGGTACACCTGTGGCCGCTTCCGGGAGCGCCCGGTTACAACGGATACGGGATGCAGGTGATCATTGATCACGCGCTGCGCGACGCCGAAGCCTTAATTCAAGGCGGCGTGGACGGTCTGATGGTCGAAAACATGTGGGACCTGCCGTACTACGTCGGCAACGATGTGAAGCCCGAAGCGATGACCGCGCACGCCGTGGCCGCATCCGAAGTCGTGAAAAATTCTCCCGTACCCGTGGGCATCAACGTGATTCACAACGGCGGCCTCGTATGCCTCGCCATCGCTCTCGCGGCCAAAGCACGTTTCATCCGTGTCTGCATTCTCACTGGCGCGCGTGTGTGGGATACCGGCGAATTCGATCACGGCTGCGCCGCGGAGCTGATGCGCAAACGAAAAGAACTCGCCGCGCGTGATATTCATATTTTCGCAGACGTGGACAAAAAGCACTCCGTCCCATTCCCCGGCATCGATCTGCCGACGCACATCCACTGGACCGAGTTCTACGGCGCGGATGCGTTGATCGTTTCCGGAAAATTCACGGGCGATGCGCCGGACGTGGAGAAAGTCCGCGAAGCAAAACGCCTCGCGACGCGCCCCATCCTGATCGGCAGCGGCAGCAGCGCCGAAAACGCAGCCGCGTTTCTGCAATACGCAGATGGAATCATCGTCGGAACGAGCCTGAAGAAGGATGGCGTGATGGAAAATGCCGTGGACGTGAATCGCGTGAAGGCGCTTATGGATCGCGTGCACGCTGTGCGCGAGCGGGCCGCTGCGCAAGCGTCTTGAATGTGCAGCGAAGCCCAATGCATTATTCTCTGGAAGTGGATGGATGGACGCAGCGCCCGTGTCGCATTGTCCCCATCACCGGCCCTTTTCACTCGGTGAGTGCGATGGGCCGCGCGCTTCGCTAATTCAAATTTGGAGGAGAACTGCCAGTGCCAGGAACCAGGAACTACAAAATTGCAGTGATCCCCGGTGACGGGATCGGCCTTGAAGTCGTGCCGCAGGGAATTCGCGTGCTCGAAGCTGCCGGAAAGCGCTTCGGATTTTCCTGCATGTGGCAGAATTTCGATTGGAGCTGCGAAATGTATCGCCGTACGGGCCGCATGATGCCGGAAGACGGGCTCGATCAGTTGCGCCCGTTCGACGCAATTTTTCTGGGCGCAGTCGGCCATCCCGACGTTCCCGACCACATATCGCTGTGGGGGCTGCTGATTCCCATTCGCCGCCGTTTTCGCCAGTACGCAAATTTGCGCCCCGTCCTCTTGCTCGAGGGCCTGGATTCGCCGCTGAAAAATGTCCGGCCCGGCCAGATTGATATGGTGATCGTCCGCGAAAATAACGAAGGCGAGTATTCGGAAATCGGCGGCAGATTATACGCGGGCACGGACGACGAGCTCGCGATGCAGCAGTCCATCTTCACCCGGCGCGGCGTGGACCGCATCCTGCGCTATGCCTTTCGCTTGGCCAGAACGCGCAAATCGCACGTAACTTCCGCCACGAAATCGAACGGCATCATTCACACGATGCCTTACTGGGACGAGCGGTGTCACGTCATCGCTCAGGAATTTCCCGACGTCCGCACCGATCAATATCACATAGATATTTTGACGGCCCACTTCGTTCGCCATCCGGAGTGGTTCGACGTCGTGGTCGGCTCGAATCTTTTCGGCGATATTCTTTCCGACCTCGGTCCCGCGGTGGTGGGTTCCATCGGCATCGCACCTTCGGCGAATCTGAATCCTGAACGCGAATTTCCATCGATGTTCGAGCCGGTGCACGGTTCCGCGCCCGATATCGCCGGGCAGGGCATCGCGAACCCGATTGGCCAAATCTGGTCCGGCGCGATGATGTTGCGCCACCTGGGCGAAGAGGACGCGGCGACAGCCGTCGAGCAGGCTATCGCAAAGGTGCTGGCGAGCTCGAAAGTGCGCACTCCGGATCTCGGCGGGAAATCCACCACCAGCGACTTGGGAGGGGCGATCGAACGCGAAGTCCTGGCAGCGCACAAACAAAACGCCTGACGATTTAGGAACAGCATCTGCCGTGTTAAAATGCGCCCGTGGGGCTGTAGCTCAGTTGGATAGAGCGACGCACTCCTAACGCGTAGGTCGTCGGTTCAATTCCGACCAGCCCCACCATCTCAGGCTTGTCCCTAGCAGCCGTGCCATAAATGGCTGAACCGGAAGGGCCGGGCTTCAGCCCCGCCGTGAAACCGCGCAAGACCCTGGCTTTAGCCCCTGAAGCCTCGCTGTTCCGTCGCGGCTGAATAGCTATGAGATGGGTTCTGCCTCAATTATTTGCTTCAGAGGTTTTCCGCTCGGCAGGATTCGTCGTTATGAAGATCGCGGCTTCCTATCTTTCGATCCACGCTTCAAGTCTTCCACGGACGGAAACGATGTGGGAGCCGTCAGCGCCAATTCCGGCGGGTTCTTGCCCTGCTGCATCGCACCGACGAGCATTTCCAGCGCGAGCTTCGTATTCGGCGGCACGACGACGGTCGCGGCAAGCAAACCGCTGCGCACATATTGTTGTCCGGTAGCAATCAACCCGTCGCAACCGGTGAACGGAACACTCAGCCACTTTTCTCGCGTAGCCCCGTCGGCGCTTTCCCGCATCGCCTTGCGCGCGCCAATGGCCATAGAATCGTCTTGCGCGCCCACTAGATCCACGAACTGCTTCACGGAGGTGGACAAACGCATCCACGAGCTCACCGCTTTGTAAGCACTCTCTTCAGTCCACTGGCCCTTCAACATATTAATTTTGATGTTGGCAGGCTTGGTCTGCTGCATTCCGGTAGTACGTTCTTTGGCGGCAGAATTTTCCGAGGGACCTTGAATGTAGAGCACCGATCCGCCATTCGGAAGCAGCGCCGCGAATTGCTGGCCCTGAATCCGCCCGATTTCCAGATGATCCGAGCTAACCGCGAAAGCCGGCGCGCGCCCGGAGCGGCGCAGTTCAGGTAAATATTCCGCGTTGCGATTCAGTACGACCCATCCAATTCCTGCCGCAGATGCCGCGCGAGCCACTTGCGGCAATGACGTAGCTCCGAGCGGTTCGAAAAGTATGGCATCGGGCCTCGCGCCTGCAGGCGATTGGATCGACTTCAAGAGCTGATCGCTCTGCTTGATTGCGTCGTTACCCGCGTAGACCACTTGCAGGTCCAAGCCCAGCCGCAGCGCCGTTTCCTTCGCGGCGGCGGCTTGCTCCTGCTGAAAATCGTTGTCGTCAGTAGGCAGAGAGAGCAGGCAGGTCAACTTGGGCATGGTCCGGTTGGGTCCTTAATTTCTCCGTCCCGGAAAGAGTACATGGAAAACGGCAGAGGATGTTCGCTGAACACACTGCGTAGTGCCGTGTCGTGACATGCCCCTAAGCCGCCCGCGAAACCGGCGAATCGCGCGCAATATGCCGCCAGTGGCTTAGTTGAATCGCACGTATTCGAAATTCAATGGCTGGCGATTAACGCCACGGATTGGCGGCGCAATCCAGTTGGCGAATTTGCCGGGCTCGATCACGCGCCCCGTCATCAGCGATTGCACGAACTTCTGATCCGCCGCGCTGGGCATCCACTTGTCTCGATTATTTTCCCACGCTTCCTTCGTCAGCACTTCGCCTTCGGGGCTGATGAAGTGCCCGGCGAAATTGCCAATTGCGCGGTGGAATCCCTTGTGTGGCAGCGTCAGGCGGAACGAAACGCCAGCCTGCTCTATGATTTTGTTCCAGCGATCCACGCCACCCTGAATTTCCGCGATGTAGTCGTCGCGCAACCGCTCATTCAGCGCCGTCAAGGCGGAAACGCGCCGCGTGATAATTTTGTTGCCGGAAACTTCCAGCACGGGATACTCGGCGTTTTGCAGCACGTGGTCGTCGTCGATTTTCGTTTCCTCGTAGCGTCCTTTCAAGCCTGTGGTGTAGTAGCTGGCGGCATTCGAGGACGCGTCCGAGCCAAAAAGGTCAATCGTGACGCTGAAATGAAAGTTCAAATATTTCTGCATCGTTTGCAGGTCAATGACGCCCAGCGCGCGCACGTCGCTCGCGTTTTCCACTTTGTGTTCCTTCATCACCTCGCAGGTGCGCTGCAAAATGCGGCTGATGCCCGTCTCGCCGACGAACATGTGATGCGCTTCCTCGGTGAGCATGAACCGGCAAGTGCGCGCCAGAGGATCGAAACCGGATTCAGCCAGCGCGCAGAGCTGAAATTTTCCGTCGCGGTCGGTAAAAAACGTGAACATGTAAAACGCCAGCCAGTCGGGCGTCGGCTCATTGAATGCGCCCAGAATTCGCGGATTATCCACATCGCCCGAGCGCCGTTCCAGCAGCGCTTCGGCTTCTTCGCGTCCATCGCGGCCGAAATAGCGGTGCAGCAGATACACCATGGCCCACAGGTGCCGCCCCTCCTCCACGTTCACCTGAAAAATATTCCGCAGATCGTACAGAGACGGGCAACACATTCCGAGGAGCCGCTGCTGCTCGACGGACGCGGGCTCTGTGTCGCCCTGCGTCACGATCACGCGCCGCAACGTCGAGCGGTATTCGCCGGGAACTTCCTGCCACGCCGGCTGTCCCTTATGCACGCCGAAATTTACCTGGCGCGCGGCATCGCGCGGCTGCAGAAAAATTCCCCAGCGATATTCGGGCATGCGCACGTAACCAAACTGTGCCCAGCCGTCGGGCTCCACGCTCGTCGCCGTGCGCAGATACACTTCCAGCGCGTGGCTTTCGCTCGGGCCCATGTCGTACCACCAGTTCATGTAGGCCGGCTGCCAGTGTTCCAGCGCGCGCTGCAGCACGCGGTCCCTGCCCAGATCCACGTTATTCGGGATTTTTTCCGTGTAATCAATCATGGCGATCTCCTAAGAATGTAAAATGGCAAAAAATTCTCGCGCTCACGACCGAGCTTCAAACGCGCTCCCAATTAAATTTCACCGGCGCGCCCGTGCCGTAAATCTTCAGCGCACCGCTCTCGCCGACGGCGTTCGGACGAATGAAGATCCAATTCTGCCAGGCGGAAAGCCTGCCAAAAATTCGCGTCTCCGTCGTTTCCGTCGCGCCGAATCGCAAATTCGCTTCCAGGCCGGTGAGCGCGTCCGGCGAGAGCGCAATTCTGGATTCGATCGCCTGCCGCACTTCATCGGACCAATCAAGATCATCTGGTGCGGCGGTCACCAGGCCCAACTCCACGGCATTCCTCACTTCCAACACGCGCCCTACCTGCTTTCGCAGCGCTTCCATTCGCGTAGCGTCCTGGTAAAAGCGCGCCGCCAAACGCGAAAGTTGATTCACCATCGGCAGCGGCCCGAAATTCATTTCCGATAGCATCATCGCCGCCCGCGCCTCGCCTTCCTGCGTGTCCAGCATGTAAACCCGATCCGCCGCAAGCGCCAGCTCCAGCAAAGTTCCGGCGAAACAGGAATTCGGCTCCACCAGCGCGTAAATCGAACGCGAAGAAACATCCAGCCGCGCAAAGGTGCGTCGCATCATGCCCAGAACTTCGCGCACGAACCAGTTATCCTGATTCTTCAAAATGAAAATATCGAGCGCCAGCACGGCATTCGGATTTCCCGTGGTGTTCACAATCCATAGACCAAGTTCCGGCTCGCTCGTGCGCAGGCCCAGAATGGCGTCGTCCAATTCACGAGCCATTTGCAGCGGCCACCACCGAGCGCCAGCAGCCAGCGCGCTCTCCAACGTAAGCGCCAACGCGGATTCCGGCGCGCGCACGGTCAAAGTCACGGTGCGCGATTCGCGATTCAGCTGCGCGTCAACAAATTCGTAATGCCGTCCGGCGTCGTCGATAGTTCTTTGCAACGGCGTGAGCGCCACGCCCTGCTCGTTCGCAGGACGATCGCTTCGTTTCGCCAAATCGAATGCGCGCTGCTTCACATGCTCCACGAATTGCTGCGTTTTCACCACGTCGTCCACCAAGCCCCAATCCTTCGCGCGCTGGCCCTTCACTCCATCCGCCGTTGTGCAGAAAATGTCCGCATGGTCCCGGCGCACCCGGCGCTTATCAGTCACGCGCGTCAGCCCGCCGGTTCCAGGAAGGACTCCCAGCAACGGAACTTCTGGCAAACTCACTGCAGAAGACCGGTCGTCGACCAGAATAATTTCATCGCAAGCAAGCGCCAGCTCGTATCCGCCACCGGCAGTAGTTCCGTTCAGCGCTGCCAGAAATTTCAAGCCCGAATGCGCGCTGGAATCCTCGATACCATTGCGCGTCTCATTCGTGAACTTGCAGAAATTCACTTTCCACGCGTGCGAGGAAAGGCCCAGCATATAAATGTTGGCTCCCGAGCAGAACACGCGGTTCTTCGCGCTGGTGAGCATCACGCAGCGAATCTCCGGATGCTCGAAGCGGATTCGCTGCAGCACGTCGTGCAGCTCGATGTCCACGCCCAGATCGTAGGAATTCAGTTTCAGTTTATAACCAGGACGCAAGCCGCCATCCTCGTTCACGTCCATCGTCAGCGTCGCCACCGGCCCATCATAGGCCACGCGCCAATGCTTGTAGTTTGCCGGCTCGGTCTGGTAATCCACCGGCGCAGCTTTAATTTGCGAATCTTGGGTTGCCGTCACGTCCACGCGTCCCTCCTACCCGATTTCGGTTTGCAATGTTTGCTTGAGTTTCAGGAAACTTTGCTCCGCGGATTCACCCGAAGTGTCCAGGTGCAGATCCGCTTTGCGGTAAAAAGGTTCTCGCGCTACCAGAATCCGGCGCAAGTCCTCCATCGCTTCATCGTTTTCGGCCATGGCGCGAAAATCGCCCTGCGCGATCACCCGCGCCATGTAGTCTTCCGGATTCGCTTTCACCCAAACCGTGTAACAGCTCGCGAGCAGCCGGTCGTAGGTTTCTTTTTCGGAAACGACGCCTCCGCCCACGGAGAGCACGGCGCGCGGGTATTCGCGCAGGACGCGCTCCAGCACTCGCTCTTCGATTCTGCGGTACCCGCTTTGCCCGTAAAGCGAAAAAATCTCCGACAAATCCATCCCGGCTTCTTTGGCAATCTCGCGGTCCAGTTCGATGAACGGCGCCTTCACCGCATGCGCCAGCTTTACGCCGAGAGTTGATTTCCCCGCGCCGCGCAGGCCGATCAACGCGATGCGCGAATGCCGGTCCTTTGGCGCTGCGCCGAATTCCTGCACGAGGCGCGCCACAACTGCACTGAGTTGCTGGCCGGGAAGACGATCCAGTAGCTTCTGTATCGAGCGCTTGGCCTCGGAATCGGGGGCTTCTTCGGCAAACAGCTCGGCTAACGACACATTCAGAGCGGTCGCGATGCGGCGCAGCAGCACGATCGAGACATTGCCGTCACCCAGCTCCAGTTGCGCCAAATGCCGCTCGGAGACGTCGGATTCCCGAGCCACCATTTTCCGCGTCATGCCACGCCGGCTGCGCAGTTCGCGAACCCTCAGGCCCAAAATACGCAGGAACTCTGCGTCGCTAGGATGCTCGGGCGGAGAAGGCAATACGGCGCCGGATTGCGTTTCAGTGGTCATGCTCATGCGCTTTCGCAGCATGCATTATAATACATGCCGTGACGTTCTAGTCAACGATCTAAGTTCGAGCGCTTTCACAGGGATGAACCAGTTCCCAGCGGTCAATATGCCATCTATGTGCACATAATAAACAGCTTAACGAAGTTAGCTCTTGGTCCTAGCCAAACGCGGTCAAGGCAAAGTGTGCAACATACTACAAGTCATGGCCGTGAATATCAGCCGACTTCCACTTATCCGTGCGGGGGGATTCGCGCGAAAAATGGCCCGTTCGTACCATCGCGGCCACCTATATCCGTAGTGCTAAAGTTAGTCATGCGCGTCCGATGTCTCCATTGCGCCGCCCAGATAGAACTCGACGATCGGAGGGTAAAGGGCCGCAAAATGGCCCAAATTCGCTGCTGGATGTGTGCGCAGAGTTCCGTTGTGGACCTGCTGCCTCCGGACGTCAAATCCTCTACTATCGTCACGGACCCGGTGGCGCCTCAGGATCGTCCTTTCGTCGCGTCACGCCTCGAGGAATCGGGAAGGAACGGGGTCGCGACGCTTGATCTTCCACCCGGCAAATCAATCGCGATTTCGGTCCTTACGGGATCATCGCAAGGCCTGGAACGAGGTCTGACGATGCCTCTGGTGACCATTGGACGGCTGCGTGGGGGCGCGGATTTTGAAATTGATGATCCCATGATTTCGCGGCTGCATTGCGCCGTAGAAGTGACGAACGACGGGGTTTACCTGCGCGATTTGCGCTCGACCAACGGCACCTATGTCGCGGAAAAGCGTGTCCTCGCGACACAAATAGCCGACGCCACCGAGTTCCGAATCGGGGCTTCCACCTTGCGCGTCAGCATCAGGTCGCACTAAGCCCTTTCAAGCATCCGCACCCTCCCTTAGCCGTCGCCGTATCGCGGCCGCCCTCGAAAGTTTAGTCCTATGCCGCGCTCATCTCTGAGGTATGCTCGTTCTTTATAAATCTAAAGCCGGTTAGAGCCGAGTCCGCTCGTTTTGCCGGTGGTCAAATCCTCGGGGGAGCAGGTGAGTGGTGAAAAGCGCGATCGAAAAATCGGCATGGGCAGCAATATCACCAGACGGGATTTCCTCAATGGCTTCGGTATCGCGATAGGCGGGTCCTTAATAGTTCCAGAAACGAAATGGTTCGAACACTTTGGCCTCCCGCAGTCACCCTTAACTCCTGATAAATCCTCCGCCTACTATCCTCCCACGCTCACGGGCATGCGCGGCACCACCGACGCCGTGATGGAAGTTGGCCACGCCCTGCGCGACGGGAACACCTGGAACAGTCCCTCTCCCGATGCCGAGTCATACGATCTGATCGTCGTTGGCGGCGGCATCAGCGGCCTTTCCGCTGCGTATTTCTACCGCAAGGTGGCGGGACCGAAAGCCAAGATTCTAATCCTTGAAAATCACGACGATTTTGGCGGCCATGCGCGACGCAACGAATTTCAGACCGGTCAGCGCATGATTCTCGGTTACGGCGGCACTCAATCCATTGCCGGCCCGAAAATCTACAGCAAGCAAGCGAAGCAACTCTTGGCGGAGCTGGGTATCGATGTCCAGCGGTTCTACAAGTATTACGACCAGAACTTCGAGAAATCCAAAGGCCTCGCGCGCAGCACATTCTTCGACAAGAAAACATTCGGCGAAGACAAGCTTGTCGCCGGCACGGGCCAGCCGACCTGGCCGGCGTTTCTCGCCAAGACGCCCCTTTCACCGCAGGTTCAAAAAGATCTGGCGCGCCTCCACACGGAGAAAGTTGACTATCTGCCCGGCATGTCTGCGTGGGACAAGAAAGTCCTGCTCGCCAAGACCAGTTACAAAGATTATCTGCTGAAGTACGTCAAGGTCACTCCCGACGCGATTCCATTTATGCAAACCGAGACGTACGGCCTCTACGGCGTCGGCATTGACGCGGTTCCCGCCGGCGACCTTGCGGGGTTAGGCTACCCGGGATTTGCAGGCATGGATCTTTCCGGCCCGCCAGGACCAGGCCTCGGCGCGGAAATCACCAAGCAGGAAGAAGACGAACCGTACATTTTTCATTTTCCGGACGGCAATGCTTCCATCGCGCGGCTGCTGGTGCGCTCGCTGATTCCCGCTTCTGCGCCAGGCCACACGATGGAAGACATTGTCACGGCCAAGCTCGATTACGCCACGCTGGATGATCCTGCCTCGTCCGTGCGTCTTCGCCTGAACAGCACGGTTATCCTCGCGCGCAATGTCGGCGAAGCAAGCGCTGCGAAGGAAGTCGAGATCGCGTATGTAAAAGACGGCCGCGCCCGCAGCGTACGTGGCGCCACCTGCGTCCTGGCATGCTGGAACATGGTGATCCCATACCTGTGCCCCGACCTGCCCGACAAACAAAAGGACGCGCTGGCCTACGGCGTGAAAATTCCGCTCGTATATACCAACGTGTTGATCCGCAATTGGCAATCGTTCAAGAAACTGGGAGTAAGCGCAGTGCGCTGTCCCGGAAGTTATTTTGAAACTGTCACGCTGGATTTCCCCGTCAGCATGGGCGATTACAAATACACCAGCAATCCCGCCGAACCTTGCGTCCTGCACCTCGAGCGAGTTCCGTGCAAGCCGGGGCTACCTGTGCGCGAGCAGCAAAAGGCCGGTCGTCGCGAACTTCTCAACACCGGTTTTGCAACTTTCGAGCGGAATGTGCGCGAACAGCTGGGCGCGATGCTGTCTTCCGGAGGATTCGATCCCGCCGCAGATATTCAGGCCATCACCGTAAATCGCTGGCCGCACGGCTACGCCTACGAATACAATTCCTTGTACGATCCCGATTGGCCGGAGGAGCAACAGCCCTGCGTCATCGGCCGCCAGCCCTTTGGGCGCGTATCGATAGCAAATTCGGACGCCGAAGCGTTTGCATACACCAACGCGGCCATCGATCAGGCCTACCGCGCGGTCAACGAGGTCGCGCGATTCAATCGCGCCGTTGGCACGTAAAGAGTGCGGCGCGTAATGCGGCCGTCAGTAAAATGATATATTGCACTGCAAACACAGCGCCTCGTGCGCCGCTGACGCCGCGCTACGCTGGGATTTGGACCACTTGAGCGAAAGACAAACAGCCCGCCTGCTCGATCCCTTGTTCACCACGGATTCCATGCGTGAAATTTTCTCGGATCGCCGCAGGCTGCAGGGCATGCTCGACTTTGAATCTGCGCTCGCCCGAGCCCTGGTGCTGGCAGGCATCGCCCCAGACGCTTCCGTCGCGCCCATTGTCGGGCAATGCACTGCGGATAAGTTTGCGATGGACGTCATGGCGCGCGAAGCGGCACTCGCCGGAAATTTGGCGATTCCGCTGGTGAAAGCTCTCACTGCAGCCGTCGCGAAATCCGATCCGAAAGCTGCCGGCTTCGTTCACTGGGGCGCCACCAGTCAGGACGCGATTGACACCGGCCTCGTCCTGCAATTGCGCGACGCTCTCGATTTGCTGCAGCACGAACTTACGCAATTTTCGAGCGCGCTCGCGCGCGTCGCCGAAAAGCATCAATCCACGCTGCTCGCTGGACGCACTTGGTTGCAGCAAGCCAGCCCCGTAACTCTCGGCCTGAAAGTGGCCGGATGGCTGGATGCGATTCATCGCCGGCAATCGCGCATCGCGCAGGCGCGCAAAGAAGTTTCGACGCTGCAATTCGGTGGCGCCGTGGGCACGCTTGCAGCGCTCGGCGAAAAAGGCCCGGCGGTGGCTGCGGCTCTAGCTTCCGAATTACAATTGGTACTGCCCAGCATTCCCTGGCACACGCATCGCGACCGCTTCGCGGAAGTTGCCACGACGCTGGGCCTGCTGGTGGGCACGCTGGGAAAAATCGCGCGCGATATTTCGTTGCTCGCGCAAACCGAAATCGGCGAAGTTCTCGAGCCCGCGGAATCCGGCCGAGGTGGCTCTTCTACTTTGCCGCACAAACGCAATCCAGTGGGTTCCGCGGTTGTCCTCGCTGCCGCGATTCGCGTTCCCGCGCTGGTTTCCGTGATGCTCTCCGCGATGGTGCAGGAACATGAACGCGGCTTGGGCGGCTGGCACGCCGAATGGGAAACGCTGCCGGAGATTTTTTTGCTCGCCGCCGGAGCGCTGGCCCATATGACGCATGTGGTAGATGGATTGGACGTTTTTGAAGAACACATGACGCACAATCTCGCCGCGACGCACGGCCTGATCCTCAGCGAAGCGGTGGCGGTCGCGTTGGCCAAGCATATGGGGCGCTTACCCGCGCATCAGCTCGTCGAGCACGCGGCGCACCGGGCCCTCGAATCCGGTCGCCCGTTGCGCGACCTGCTGCTCGAAGACCAGGAAGTGCGCGCGCATCTTTCGTCCGCGGAAATCGATGGATTGCTGGATCCCAAGAATTACACCGGCTCGGCCGCATCCATGATCCAGCGAGTATTGGCTGACGAAAAAAAGAGCCGATGAATCACAGTTCACGAGATTTTCGATATGACCTATCCCGAAATTAACGGCGCGCGCTTTCACTACCGGCTGGACGGAGAGACGAACGCTCCGGTGGTGGTGTTTTCCAATTCGCTCGGCACTAATCTCGCGATGTGGGAGGCGCAGGTTCCCACGCTTGCGCAAAAGTTTCGCGTCCTCCGCTACGATTCCCGCGGACACGGACTCTCGGATGTCACACCGGGGCCGTACACAATCGAAGGGCTGGGCCGCGATGTTATTGGCTTACTCGACGCGTTGGAAATTCCTAGCGCACATTATTGCGGCCTATCGGTTGGCGGAATGATCGGTCAATGGCTGGGCATCAACGCCGCAAAACGCTTCAAGAGCTTAACGCTCTGCAACACCGCGGCACGCATCGGCACGGCGGACGGTTGGAACGCGCGCATATCAACCGTTCGCGAAGGCGGCATGGCAGCGATCGCAAATAGCGTGATCTCCCGTTGGTTCAGCGAAGATTTCGCAAAGCGCGCGCCCGAGACCGTGGAAGCTACGCGGCAAATGTTGCTGCATTCACCGCCCGAAGGCTACGTCGCCACTTGCGCCGCGATCCGAGAAGAAGATTTGCGCGAAGCAGTTGCCGCTGTGCGCACGCCTACTCTGGTGCTTTCCGGGGCCAAAGACGCGGCGACGACCGCATCAGACGGCCGATATCTGGCGGGAAAAATTCCCGGCGCGCAGTACTTGGAACTGAACGCCGCGCACCTTTCGAACATTGAAGCAGCCGAGCCTTTCACAGCGGCACTGCTGAAGTTCCTCGGGCAACAGGAGGCGAAGTAATGGACGAGCGTGAGCGTCATGCGACAGGCATGAAAGTGCGCCGCGCGGTGCTGGGCGATGCGCACGTGGACAAGGCCGAAGCGGCCAAGGATTCCTTCAGCGAGCCGTTTCAGGATTTGATCACGCGTTATGCCTGGGGCGAAGTCTGGTCGCGCCCTGGCCTGTCGCGCCACACGCGCAGCCTGTTGACGCTTTCGATGATGATCGCGCTGAATCGCGGCGATGAATTCCGCATGCACGTGCGCGCTGCGCTGAATAATAAAGTCACACGCGAGGAAATTCAGGAAGTCCTGCTGCAGAGCGCGATCTATTGCGGCGTTCCGGCGGCAAACGCGGCCTTTCATCTCGCGCAGGAAGTGTTTGCGGAGATTGATGCGGGGCGTTGACGCGATTTCGAGGTGCTGCGCTTAATTCTGCATTGCGAGCATTCCAGCGGCGCCAATTTCAGGAGGAATTATAAATGCCGATCGATAAAGTAGCAGTAGTAGGCTGCGGCCTGATGGGTTCAGGAATCGCGCAGGTAGCGGCTCAGTCAGGCTGTCAGGTCACGGTCCGCGAAGTATCCCAGCCGCTCCTCGATAAAGGTTTGCAATCCATCGAGAAAAATCTGCAGCGCCTGGTAGACAAAGGCGCGCTCTCTGCCGCAGACCGCGATCAGGTTCGCGCGCGCCTGCGCGGCACCACAAATCTCGAGGACTTGAAGGATTCAGATCTCGTGATCGAAGCGATCATCGAACAGCTGCCCGCGAAGCGCGAGCTGTGGACCGCGCTCGATAAAATTTGTCTCAAGCACACCATTTTCGCCAGCAACACTTCCTCCCTCTCCATCACCGAAATGGCCATGTTCACTCAGCGTCCAGACCGCTTCCTGGGCCTGCATTTCTTCAATCCCGTCCCGGTAATGAAATTGATGGAAGTAATTCGTACTATCGCTACCGACCCCAAGGTGGATGAAGCAGCCGTCGCGCTCGCCGGCCACTTCGGCAAGACGCCCGTACGCACTACCGATCGCACCGGCTTCATCGTCAACCGTTTGCTCGTCCCGTATCTGCTCGATGCCGTGCGCGCGCTGGAGGAAGGCGTCGGGTCTATCGAAGACATTGATAATTCCATGAAGCTCGGTTGCGGCCATCCGATGGGCCCGCTCACGCTGCTCGATTTCGTCGGACACGACACCACGTATTACATCGCGAATATTATGTTCGAGGAGTTCAAGGAACAACGCTTCGCGCCTCCGCCGCTGCTGAAGCGCATGGTGCTGATGGGATGGAATGGCCGCAAAGCCGGCCGCGGATTTTACGATTACAGCGATCCCGCAAAACCGAAGCCGCTGCAATTCACGTAGAAGCTGTCGCGCTCTCGGCGCGTGAATCTTTTAACGCTTCGCTTGGCCTTCTTCCGCTGCGCCAGCAGGCCTGGAAAGCCGCTCGATCACTTCGGCAGGCAGCGGACGCGATTTCATACGCTCCGGATTCTCAGGATCCGTGCCCGCCCACACGCGCGTTTCAAAACCCTCGACGGCGAGCGTGCCCGCCTTGAAAAATTGATGCCGGATGATAAAACTACTCCGGCGAAATTCCGTAACAGTCGATTCCGCCAGCAATTCGTCGCCAAATGTCGAAGGCACTATAAACCGCACGCGCACATCCACCAGCGGAACTCCCAAAATCGCATGCTGCCTGAATAAAGCGCGCGTGGGCATTCCGGCATTCGTAAACAGCGCGGTCGTGCAATCGTCAAACCACGCAAGATACTGCGGATAAAACACGATTCCGGCCGGGTCGCAGTGCCCCCATTCAACCAGCAGATTTTTCTTGCTGACAAACATAGCGTAACGCCCCCGGAAAAGACGCTCAATCGCGTGCGGACGATCTAGCCGAGCGAAAAACCATTGAATTCAACGACGCATGGTAACACTCACTTCCGGGCCCCTCCAACTATTTGGCTCATCACATGATATCGTTCCGCGACTCGCGCTCCTTCTGCTATCGTTGCAACGAACTAGTTCGAGGCACACCCCATGCGCACGCAGGTTGGCATCATCGGAGCCGGGCCCGCCGGCCTGGTTCTCTCACACTTACTTCATCTCCACGGGGTCGAATCCGTCGTCCTCGAAAATCGTAGCCGCCAGTACGTGCAAGAGCGCGTGCGCGCCGGAGTTCTCGAACAAGGCACGGTGGACCTGTTGAAAGAAACCGGCGTAGGCGAACGGCTCCTGCGCGAAGGCCTGGTGCACTACGGAGTGAATCTCCGTTTCGGCCGCCGCACCCATCGCATCGATTTCGCGGACCTCACCGGCGGAAAAGCAGTCACGATCTACGCGCAGCACGAAGTGGTGAAAGATCTAACCGACGCAAGGCTCGCTGCGGGCGGCCAAGTTCATTTTGAAGTCGCGGACACCAGCATCCACAATTTCGATGCCTCGCAAAAATCCAACAAGCCTACGATCCGCTTTCGCCAAGATGGCGAGCCGCGCGAACTGGTCTGCGATTTCATCGCCGGCTGCGACGGTTATCACGGCTTCTGCCGCCCATCGGTGCCCGAAGGCATCCTTACTACTTTCGATCGCGTGTATCCGTTCGGCTGGCTGGGGATCTTGGCGGAGGCGCCGCCGTCATCGGAAGAGTTGATCTATGCCTATCATGAACGCGGCTTCGCCCTGCTCAGCATGCGTTCGCCGCACATCGGGCGCCTCTATCTCCAGTGCCGCCCCGATGAAGACATTCTGAATTGGCCGGACAATAAAATATGGCAGGAGCTGCAAGTCAGGCTAGCAGGCGAAGAGAATTGGAAGCTCGTGGAAGGCCCGGTACTGCAAAAAGGCGTCACCGGCATGCGTAGCTTCGTCGTTGAACCGATGCGGTACGGCAACCTCTTCCTGGCGGGCGACGCCGCGCACATCGTGCCGCCCACCGGCGCCAAAGGCCTCAACCTGGCCGTCACCGACGTGCGCATCTTGGCGCGCGCCCTCGCGGATTTTTACTCCACCGGCCGCCGTAACTTGCTCGATGCCTACTCGGAAACCTGCCTCCGCCGCGTCTGGAAGGTGCAGCGCTTCTCTTGGTGGATGACTTCCATGCTCCATCGCTTCGAGAACGACAACGCCTTCGATCAGCGCCGCCAGCTCGCCGAGCTGGATTACGTGACCAGCTCGCGCGCCGCGTCTCAATCGCTTGCGGAAAATTATGTTGGTCTGCCGCTCGAATAAATCCCATTCCGCTTCCGCTGGCGTGTTTCAATTCGGCGTGCCCCTCCGGTCCTGACGTTGGTACTAGACGATTGAGAGTACCGGCCCATCGCCACCGCCTGGGCTGAAAGCTATCCTGTCTAGGTTGGAAGCAAGCGAACGTAATTCAGTTCCGCCGCAGGGGAAACGTCAAACGGGGGTTTTAGATGCAAGCTGGGGGATTCTGCAACATCTTCCGTGGTCTGATCGTAGCCGGCACTATTCTCGTCGCTAGCCAAGCGACTCCGGCACAGCAACCATTTTATTTACAGATACATATGGGCGAAAGAGGCCAGGATCCTATCGCTTTCATGGGTCCTCACTATTTCATCCATCAGGCTACGGGCGCCAGCCTAAGCACCCCGCCGACGACGGCTTTCACTCCGTCGCAAATTCGCCATGCCTACGGTTTTGATCTAATCACCAACCAGGGTGCCGGCCAGACGATCGCGCTCGTGGATGCTTATGACGATGCGAACGCGGCGAACGACCTCACCGTTTTCAGCAAGCAATTCAACCTGCCGGCCTGCACCACCAGCAACGGTTGCTTCCGTCAGCTCTATTCCAGCGGACGCAAGCCTGCTGCCAACGCCAACTGGGCCGTGGAAATTGCGCTGGATATCGAGTGGGCGCACGCAATCGCGCCGCAAGCCAAGATTCTCCTGGTCGAAGCGCCTTCGAATAACCTGAGCGACTTGCTTTCCGCCGTGGATTTCGCGGTCCGCAACGGCGCGTCGGTTGTTTCGATGAGCTGGACGTCCGCGGAAGTGTCCGACGAGCGCAATTTAGACAACCACTTTGTTTCCACCGGCGTCACCTTCCTCGCGGCTTCCGGTGACAGCGGCACCGGCGTGAACTATCCGGCGGCATCGCCGGACGTGATCGCTGTCGGTGGCACTTCGCTGACGCTCGACAAATCCGGAAATTACAGCAGCGAATCAGCGTGGAGCGGCAGCGGCGGTGGCCTCAGCAAATACGAATATGAGCCAGTCCCGCAGGCACAGTTTCCGATCGCGAACGACATTCACGGAACTCGCGGCGTGCCGGACGTTTCCTACAACGCCAATCCCGGAACCGGTTACGCCATTTATGATTCGATCGGCGTCAGCGGCTATAGCGGTTGGTTCCAAGTAGGCGGCACCAGCGCGGCGGCACCGCAGTGGGCCGCACTAATCGCCATCACCAATTCGCAACGTGTTGCTGCCCGAAAAGCAAACTTGAGCGCCACCGGCACGTCGGTGTACGCGGTCGGAAAATCGAGCCTCGGCACTAATTTTCATCCGGTCAGCACTGGCACCAATGGTTCCTGCGGCACAATATGCGATGCCCTCGCCGGATACGATTACGTCACCGGTCTCGGCACGCCGCAATCCAAAGTGTTGATCCCAGCCCTAGCCGCCCGACCGTAATCAACTTGCCTTAGTTTCGGATGCGAGCCGCCTAGTTCCCTTCTCGGCGGCTTGCTTCTCGATCACACAGCGCTTCCTCCGCGCGACGTAACTATTAACCTTCCCGGCTCCGTAGGTCTTTTTGATTGCGAAACACTCCCGCTGCGCCGCCCTCTCAGAATCCGCCGCCGTAGTGTATAGTTTTTTCAGGCGCGGCCACTCCAAAAGCCACATTTGCTACAGGCCACATCGAATCGCCTCGCCACAGGCCTATCCCAAATGAAGCCGCATTTGCAGGTCATGAAATTTGGAGGCACATCGGTGGGCGACGCTTCCTGCATCGCGCGCGTCGCCGAAATTGTCGCCAAAGCCTCGCGCGTAGGCCCGCTCGTAGTCGTGGTCTCAGCCATGAGTGGCGTCACCAATCGCCTGATCGAGGCCGCCACGTGTTCTGAGACCGGAGATCGCGAGCGCGCCGTAGAGCTGCTGGAAGCTCTGCGCGAACAGCATTTCGAAGCGCTGAAAATCCTGATTCAGAATCCCGAAACTAGAAACCTGATCGCCTTGGGCATCGAGGAACTTCTGCGCGAAGCGCAGCGCCTCTGTGAAGGCACGGCGCTCATCCACGAACTCACAGTGCGTACTCTCGATTCTGTTTCCAGCCTTGGCGAGCGGCTTTCCGCGCCTCTGGTTGCGGGCGCGTTGAGCGAACGCGGCGTCCGCAGCGAAGCCATTGAAGCCACCGGATTGATCGTCACCGATTCCTATCACGGCGCCGCCGAACCTTTGATGGGGCCCACGCAAATCCGCTGTGAAGCGCGCCTCCGCCCGTTGCTGCAACAAGGAATCGTTCCGGTGGTCACCGGATTTATCGGCGCGACAGCCGAAGGCGTGCTCACAACCCTAGGCCGCGGTGGCTCGGACTATTCCGCCACCATTCTCGGCGGCGCGCTCGACGCGGACGAAGTGATCATCTGGACCGACGTGAACGGCGTCCTGACCGCCGATCCGCGCCTCGTTCCCAGCGCGCGCACGATTCCCGAGATTTCCTATCGTGAGGCCGCTGAGCTCGCACATTTCGGCGCCAAGGTTCTGCATCCCAAGACGCTGCGCGCCGTCACGCAATCCGGCATCCCCGTGTGGATTCGCAACACGTTCGAGCCCGAACATCCCGGTACAAAAATCACGCCGCAGGGCCGCGCCTCCAGCGCCGGAGTGAAAGCGCTTACCGCCATTCGCGATGTTTCGCTCATCGCCGTCGGAGGCCCTGGAATTGTCGGCCTGCCCGACGTGGTAGGCCGCACATTTTCCACCACCTCCAACGTCCGCGCGAACGTCCTGCTGATCTCGCAATCGTCGTCGCAAAACGATATTTGCTTCATCGTTTTTTCTTCCGACGCCAAACGCACCGTGGACGCGCTGCGCCAGCAATTCGCCCAAGACCTGATGCATCAGAAAGTCGAGCACATCACGCTGGACCCCAACATCGCCATCGTTGCCGTGGTTGGCGAAAATATGCGCGGCACCGTGGGAATGGCCGGCCGCACCTTCAGCGTGCTCGGCCGCGAAAATATAAATATAATCGCCATTGCTCAGGGCTCTTCGGAAACCAATATTTCGTTTGTAGTGTCCAGTCAGGATATGAAGAAAGCGCTGCTGGCCGTGCACCGGGAATTTGCCTTGGACACGCGTAGTTCGCAGGAAACATCATCTACCTCGAAATGAGCGACGCCATCGCCAAAACCGCGCAGAAATCCGGCATCGCCGCCGTGCAACGTTGTATTGTGCACGGTTGCGCAGCGCAGTTCGGCATCCGCGAGCAGATTTACGTCTGCTCGCGTTGCGGCGGCCCGTTGGAAATCGAAATCCCGCTTGAGCTTCTGAAATCCGGCCCGGACCTCCGCGAACGCTGGCGCGCGCGCGCTGCTTCGCACGATCCGCGCGATCGTAGCGGGGTGTGGCGTTACCGCGAACTGCTGCCGTTCGATAATGACGCGCCGGTTGTTACGCTCTTCGAAGGCAACACGCCGCTGTACGACGCACCACGCTCCGCAAAATATGCCGGCCTCACAGCGCTGCGCTTGAAACATCAGGGCTGCAACCCCACCGCGTCTTTCAAAGACACGGGAATGACGACGACCGTCACGCAGGCGAAATTGCTCGGCGCGCGCACCGTAGTTTGCGCCAGCACCGGCAACACGGCCGCGAGCCTGGCCGCATACGCCGCGCGCGCGGAACTGCAATGCGCGATTCTGTTGCCGCAGGGCCAGATCAGCCCCGCGAAGCTCGCGCAGAGCATGGATTACGGCGCCATCATTTGTGAGATCGCCGGAAATTTCGACGATTGCATGAGGCTGATTTCGGAGCTGGCCGACGTGCCCTCGATTTACATTGCGAATTCCGTCAACCCCTTTCGCATCGAAGGGCAGAAGACCGTAGCCTTCGAGCTTCTCGCACAGTGCGACTGGCGCGTGCCGGACCACGTGGTCGTTCCCGGCGGGAACATGGGCAATAGTTCGGCGCTCGGAAAAGGTTTCGACGAAATGCTGCGCCTGGGTTTCATCGATCGCTTGCCGAAGCTCAGCATCATTCAATCTGAAGGCTCCGCTCCGCTCGCGCATTTGTTTGCCGCCCTCCCCACATCGGACATCGCGGCGGACGCAGCGTTTCCGGACGAGATCGCGCCGGTCGCGAATCCTCGCACGCTCGCCACCGCCATAAAAATTGGCGCTCCCGTTTCCTGGAAGAAAGCGCTGCGTGCGGTCCTGCGTACTCGCGGCAGCGTTCTCACTGTCAGCGAACAAGAAATCGCCGACGCCAAAGCCATCATCGGCCGCGACGGCATCGGCTGCGAGCCAGCATCGGCAACGACCGTCGCGGGGATCCGGAAACTGGTTGTTGCCCGAAAAATTCACACAGGCGAATCCGTGGTCGCGGTTTTGACCGGCCACGTTCTGAAAGATCCAGACTACGTGAGCAACTATCATCGCGGCACTCTTGCGCTTGAAACCCTGACGGAACAAGGAGCTGCGAAGTCCGTGCCAATAGTCGGCGCTTTTCGCAATGCGCCCCAAAAAGTTGCCGCAACCAAGGTAGCAATTCTGAAAAGTTTAGAGAGCCGCCGCTAGAGCCGTGGAATCTCGTCAGAAAACGAACGACCGTTTGAGATTTCCCGAGAGATCGCAAAAGCATTCATGAAAAAGTCCACACCACGCTCCTACGAAGTGCGCGTCCCCGCATCCAGCGCCAATCTCGGCGCGGGCTTCGATTGCTTCGGTCTCGCACTCGAGCTATTTTTAACCGTGCGCGCGACAGTGCAGTCCGGTCCGAGCGCTGCTAGCGAAGCCCGCACTCGCGGCGTTGATGGCAGCGAGTCCCTACCAAGCGCGCCGGGAGAAAATCTGATTCTGCGCGCCATGCAACACACGGCAGAGCGCCTCGGCCTGCGTTTGCCGCCGGTTCATCTCGCGGTGCAGAATCAAATTCCAATTGCCGGAGGACTGGGCAGCAGCGCCGCGGCCATCGTCGCCGGCACCGCGTTGGGCTTTGCGGTCTGCGGGAAAAAATTGACGGAAGAAAACGCGCTGCGCCTCGCCGCTGAAATGGAACAACACACGGACAACGTGGGGGCCGCGCTGCTCGGGGGACTGGTTGTGTCGTTCGTAGGTGCCGATGGCAACGTCATCGCCCTGCGCAAGAAATGGCCGAAGCAAATCCGGGTCGTCGCTGTCACGCCGAAAATGACGTTGCACACAGCCGCTTCGCGCGCGGCGTTGCCGCAAACAGTCGAACACGCCGCCGCCGTGCACAATCTCCAGCGCTCCGCATTACTTCTCGCGGCCTTGGATGCTCGCCGTTACGACCTGCTGTGGGAAACGATGCAGGATCGCCTGCATCAATCCTATCGCCAGGCGCTGATCCCCGGCCTTGCGGAAGTTCTTGCGATTCCCCGCATGCCGGGACTTCTGGGCGTCGCTCTCAGCGGTGCCGGGCCTACGGTGATCGCACTCGCCACCAAGAATTTCGTACAAATCGGAAAAGCGATCGCCGGCCATTTCGAACGAAAGGGCCTGTCGTCGACGGTCCGCAAATTAGCTGTAGCTCAACAGGGAATACGCCTGGGCGGAAAACCCCTCGCGAAAAAATAGCCTGCGCCGGTTTGCAATGCAGTCCGGCGCCGAGCCGGGTCACTTCACAAACGTCAAACCGTGCGGCACAAAGTGCGGAAAAACGTACGCATACAGCATCACAATCACGCCCACAATCGACCCCAACGCAATCGAATGCCAAAACACAAATCGAAAGATGATTCCTTCGTTCCCCACTTGTTCGGTCGCTGATGTAGCGATCGTGATGGACTGCGCGTCCACCATTTTCCCCATCACACCGCCCGCGCTATTCGCCGCGCACATCAGGACCGGATCAATTCCCAATTGTTGTGAAGTGATGCGCTGCAAACCTCCAAACAGCACGTTGGACGAAGTATCGCTTCCAGTCAAAGCCACGCCCAGCCATCCCAGAAACGTCCCGAAAAATGGATACAGCCATCCCGTACGCGTGAATGCCAGGCCCAGCACCGCGTCCAGCCCGGAATAGCGCGTCACGTATCCCAAACCCAGCATGAACGAAATCGCGATCATCGCCAGCCGCATGCGCACCAGCGTGCGCCAAAATATTTTCATTAATTTTATCGGACTCAGTCCCAACAACATTCCCGAGACCAGCGCAGCTAAAAAGCAGCCGCTGCCCGTCGCCGATAGCCAATTGAAATCGTAGCGCGCCTGTTCCGGAGTCGGCTTGCTTACTACCGGCGCCGCGCGCGTGATGGCATTGTGCAGATAAGGCCAATCCCATCCGGCATTGCCTGGTCGGACTTTACCGTCCGCCTGCACCACGATAAACGCGGGTGTGGTGGCTTTATTCATGGCCAGCTTCACCGTAGGAATTCCCCACACCAGCACGAAAATCGAAAGAACGGCAAACGGCATCCACGCTTTCAGCACCGTCCCGAGAGGATATTTCCGCGGCGCCACGTAACCGTCGTATTCCTTGGCGTTCCATTCGCCGCCCATATCATCCGCGAGCTCTCCTTCTACCGCCGCGGGCTTCGCGCCTTCCCGATCGTAATCGAACCGCCAGATTTTCTTTGGCTTCCAATAACGCAGGAAGATCACGGTGCAGAGAATGGACACCACCGCCGCCACAATATCCACCAGGTTGCTGTCACGATAGTTCGACCACAAATACTGCGTGCCCGCAAAAGAAATCCCCACAACGAGAATCGCCGGCAACACTTCGAAAGTTTCCGACCAGCTCACCATCGTGCGCACCAGCCAGAACGGCACGATCACCGCCGTAAATGGCAGAATGCGCCCGATCATCGCGCTCACATCCGATTCCGGCAAACCCGAAACCGCCGCCAGCGCGTGCACCGGAGTTCCGATCGCGCCCCAGGCCACTGGCGCAGTGTTCGCAATCAAATTCAGTGCCGCTGCGTGAAACGGTCGGAAGCCCAGCCCGATCATGAAAGCTCCCGCGATCGCCACCGGCGCTCCAAAGCCCGCTGCTCCTTCGATGAACGCGCCGAAGCAAAACGCCACCAGCAGAACTTGCAGCCGGCGGTCCGGTGTAATTCCCGCGATCGATTCCTTCATGATTTCGAACTGGCCCGTCTCCACCGAAATGTCGTAGAGATACACCGCCGCCAGGACGATCCAGGCAATTTTCAGGATTCCGTACGCCACACCGTAGGCAAAAGCAGACGCCGCCAGCAGCGCCGGCATTTTAAATACCAACGTCGCCAGCATCACGGCCGTAAAAGCTCCGGCAATCGCGCACCAATGCGGCTTCACTTTCAGCCCGGCCAGAAGAGTGAAGAGAACCAGGATCGGAAGAGCTGCGATCAGCGTCGATACCCACCAGATCCCGGCGGGATCATAAACTTGCGTCCAACTCATTCCAGCCCCCTAGGAGCAGCACGAGTTCGTTACCAGACTCGACTTAGTGGACGTTCCATATCCCGGCTCCAAAATTTTGTCAAGAAATGGAATTGAGACATGGACGCAAACAATCTGCGAGGCAAAGACCACGGAAAGTTACGCTCGGGCCTTTCTTTGCAATAGCCAAACGCACACACATCCTGCCATGAGGATCAGGATGCCCGAAGGTTCCGGGGTGCTGATTGGCGGAGGAGGAGGCGGTGGTGGCGGCGCGCCCGTGGGTATTCCCGGAGAGGATGGCATCCCGCCGACTGGGAAAACCGGCGGAACGATCGGTATGAAGATGGATCCAGCCGGCTGCTGCGGCACCACGATCGTGGTCATGGGCGGCGGCCCGATCGGTAATTCAGACGACGACTCAACCGCAGCCAAGAGCCCTCCATCCGCCGGGATTTCCAATGCTTCCGGCGAAGGCTCATTGTTTAACACCGGCCCCACCGGAGCCTCCGAAATACGGTTTCCGCAGCGGGTTCTCGCCATGTGCTCGCCGTCGGTTACCACCGTCTCTCCCGCGGGCAGGTTCAGCCTGTTCTTCGTCCAGAAAATCCGGGTGCCCACGCGATAGGAGACGAACACTGCGCGCGCTTCCTCCAACCGCGCTACCCGCACCGCACGCAGATCAAATTCCGAATAGTGTTGGGCCACCACTTCGTCATGCGCCACAGCTTTCCGTAATTCGGCCGAATTCCTTACTCCGCCGGGGATCACGGAATAGGGATAAAGGATGCGGTCCGTTTTGGCCAATTCCGGAGTTGGGGCGATCCAATCAGGGTCGGTGGGAACTCGTTTGGATACTGCGGAGACATTCGCGTCGGTAAAAGTACGACGTGCGTAACCGTAATTGCACGGAAGTACGGCAGATACCAGTACGCTTTCCAGAAGCAGGACCGCCAACGCGCCCAAGCGACGGCGATCGATTTTCTTGGCGAAATGCGCCGCGATCGTCCAGCCCTTCCCCATTTCCCCTTTTTACGGTCCGGCAATCCCCATTGAAAGTGTTCTTGCCTGCAGTCCCAGTACGCAATCGCCGTGCCAACCAAGCCACTGCGAGCCGTCGAAGCAGACCTGTTCGTGGCCGCGAACTTCATGTAAACAAAGGGAAAGCGCTTCAAACGGCGTAGTTTTTGCCACAGGGGGCAGCCGCTTAGGGGTATCATGAGAAGTAAGTTTCCTGTTAATGGTACTAAAGTTCTAGAGGCGGTACGCGGGTCGGAGGCTGCTTTGTCCCTGGATTATCAACATCGCGGCCCGGTTGGCGTATTTCCCAGAAGGAATTTGTGACGCTCAGCAATCCGATTTAGAAGATTGTTCCCGCGAGCCGGCCGCTGATCCCAGCGCCACTTCGTCCTTGGCATGCTTCCACATGGCAAAGCCAAACCCCAAAAACGGTCCGATCAGCACGACCAAAAACGCCAGTAAGAACAGCACTAGAAACAGAAGTACAATCACAATTGCTGGCATTGCTTCTCCTCGCTCCCACCCGGGAGCCGAGTTCTCCTTGCTCCTGACTCAACAAATGACGCCACAAAGCGCGAACTCACCTCTTTAGATGCTCCTAACAACACTGTGGGGTACAGAAAGTTACTGCTGCTTCTGGGATTTTCAGGTGAACGCGTCGCTCAACCTTTCGCGCGCGCGACCACGCATTGCTCTAACATGCGAGCTGCCATTTTGGTCTCGCAATCTCGCGGCGCCACCAACGAGAACCTCCGAAGCCACGCTCACCCACCGCATCGCAACATCCATGAAATCAATTTCTTCCGTCGCCGTAACCAGATTGCCAACCAATCCGTCCAAGCCTAGGTGCGTCGATTCGCTTTGAATCTCTCTGGCTTCGCCGCGAATCTCTTAATATGTGCCGCAACCCTCGGCGTTCATCTATGGGTTCGGACGTGCGATACTGATCTTCCCCCACGCGGGTCCGTAAATCTCCGCATTACGGAGGTGCCGTACTTGCGGGGCATTTCGGGAGCCATTTATCGATGTGGATTGTTCGACTCGCGTTACGACGACCCTATACGTTCGTCGTAACGTCTATCTTGCTGTTGATTCTGGGACCGGTAGCAATTCTGCGCACCCCCACGGATATTTTCCCGAACATTGATATTCCGGTCGTCAGCGTTCTCTGGAACTACACCGGTCTTTCGCCGGAGGAAATGTCCAACCGCATCGTTTTTCAGTACGAGCGCGTGCTGACCACCACCGTCAACAACATCGAGCACATCGAATCGCAATCCCTGAATGGAATTGCCGTCGTCAAAATCTTTTTTCATCCCGGAGTGAATATAGGCAACGCTGTGGCGCAAGTGACAGCGGTTTCGCAAACCCTTTTGCGTCAGCTCCCCCCGGGAACCACTCCTCCGCTCATCATTCAATACAACGCCTCGAGCGTGCCCATTTTGCAGCTTGCGCTCTCCGGCGAAGGACTCTCAGAGCAGCAACTGGGCGACATCGGGCTGAATTTCGTACGCACCGGACTCGTCAGCGTGCCCGGCGCAGCAATTCCGTACCCTTACGGCGGCAAGCAGCGCCAAGTTCAGGTTGACCTCGATACCGCAGCGCTACAATCGAAAGGCCTTTCGCCGAATGATGTCGTCAACGCCATCAACCTCCAGAACCTGATTCTGCCCGCCGGCACCGCGAAAATTGGCACTTTCGAATACGAAGTGGATATGAACGGCGCGCCGCAAACCGTGCCCGAATTGAACGACCTCCCCATCAAAACCGTGGGGACTTCGACCATCTATATCCGCGACGTGGCCAACGTGCGCGATGGCTTTCCGCCGCAAACCAATATCGTCCGCGTCAACGGCCAGCGCTCCGCCTTGATGACCATCCTGAAATCCGGCGACGCTTCCACCCTGGACATCATCTCCAGCGTCAAAGCGCTGCTTCCTACGATCAAAGCGTCGTTACCGCCTGCTCTGGTCATCAACCCGCTTTCCGATCAGTCCATCTTCGTGAAGGCCTCTATCGTCGGCGTGGTTCGCGAAGCCATCATCGCCGCTTGCCTCACGGGCTTCATGATCCTGGTTTTCCTGGGAAGCTGGCGCAGCACGCTGATCATCGCCGTCTCGATTCCGTTGTCGATCCTCACCTCGCTGATCGTTCTCAGCGCGCTCGGCGAGACCATCAACATCATGACGCTCGGCGGTCTTGCCTTAGCCGTCGGTATCCTGGTGGACGATGCCACGGTGGAAATCGAAAACATCAATCGCAACATTGATCAGGGTAAAGAAATCGTGCAGGCCATTCTGGACGGCGCATCGCAAATTGCCGTGCCGGCCCTGGTATCCACGCTCGCCATTTGCATCGTGTTCGTGCCCATGTTTTTTCTTTCAGGCGTCGCGCGCTATCTTTTCGTTCCGCTGGCGGAAGCGGTCTGCTTCGCCATGCTGGCCTCTTACTTGCTCTCCCGTACGCTCGTCCCCACGATGGCCAAATATTTACTCGAGGCGCGCACCGAAGAGGACCCAAACGCGCCGACCCAAGCCTCCTCCAATCCTTTTGTGCGCATGCAGCAATCGTTCGAAGTTCATTTCGACGGCCTGCGCGATCGCTACCATCGCTTGCTGGAACGCTGCATACACCATCGCGTGATATTCGCCATCTGCTTTCTGGCTTTTTGTGTGCTCTCTTTTGCGCTCTTGCCGTTGCTCGGCCAGGATTTTTTCCCCGAAGTGGATAGTGGTGAATTCAAGCTGCACATGCGCGCCCCCACCGGCACGCGCATCGAAGAAACCGCCGCGCTTTGCGACCAGGTGGAAGCTGTCATCCGCAAACAGATTCCGCAGTCCGAATTGGTCAGCCTGATTGACAACATCGGCCTGCCCTACAGCAGCATCAATCTTTCTTACAGCAATTCCGCGCCGATCGGCACCGGCGACGCCGATATTCTCGCCGAGCTTTCCAAGGATCATCATCCGACCGCCAAATACGTCCACGATCTGCGCATCGAGCTTGCCAAGGACTTTCCCGGCGTCACTTTTTATTTCTTGCCCGCGGACATCGTCAGCCAGATTCTCAATTTCGGCCTTCCCGCCCCCATTGATATTCAAGTCCTCGGACGGGATCTCGGGGCCAACCGGGTATTCGCGGACAACTTGCTGAACCGGCTGAAATTCGTGCCCGGCACCGTAGACCTCCGCATTCAACAGGCCTTCGACCAGCCCAAATTACACATCGAAGTGGACCGCACCAAGGCTCAACAGATCGGTTACTCGGCGCGCGACGTCGCCAACAACGTACTGATTTCACTCAGCGGCAGTTTTCAGACGACGCCGAACTACTGGCTCGACCTGCGCACCGGAGTGAGCTACAGCATCGCCGCGCAAACGCCACAATACCGCGTAGATACTTTGCAGGATCTGCAGAATATTCCAGTCACCGGCCCCGGCACGCCGCAATCCGAAATAATGGCCAGCGTGGCCTCCTTCAGCCGCGGCACGGAGTTGGGCGTAGCGTCGCACTACAACATCATGCCGGTGATTGACATTTACGGCGCCGTGCAAGGCCGCGATCTGGGCGGCCTCTCGCGCGAAATCGAGCCGATCATCAATGCCAGCAAAAAGGATTTGCCCCGCGGTTCGCAAATCATCGTGCGCGGGCAGATTCTCACCATGGCCTCGTCCTTCTCCGGATTGCTTTGGGGCTTGGCTTTTTCCATCGTTTTGGTCTATCTACTTATCGTCGTGAATTTTCAATCCTGGCTCGATCCCTTTATCATTCTTATGGCGCTGCCTGCCGCGCTCGCCGGAATCGTCTGGTTTCTCTTTATCACGCGCACCACCGTCAGCGTCCCGGCATTGACAGGCGCGATCATGTGCATGGGCGTGGCCACCGCCAATAGCATTCTGGTTGTCAGTTTTTCGAAGGAACGGCTCGGAGAAGGGAAGACGGCCGCGGAAGCCGCTTCGGAATCCGGATTCACGCGTTTTCGTCCCGTGCTCATGACCGCTCTTGCGATGATCATTGGAATGTTGCCGATGTCTTTGGGTTTGGGCGAGGGCGGCGAACAGAACGCTCCACTGGGCCGCGCCGTGATCGGCGGCCTGATGTTCGCAACAGTTGCAACGCTGTTTTTCGTGCCGGTAACCTTCAGCATCGTGCATGGCGCGCGTGAGAAGAAGGCCACAGCCGCGCCGGATGAACGGCTGGTGGACTAAACCAACGCTCGTGCTAACAAGATCGTGAAGCGCAAATTCAAGAGGACGCAATGACAGAGCCAGCTGAGAATAGATCGCCACAACCGAATCCGCATCTTTCGAGCGCTGGTCCGGGCGCTCAGAAGTCCGGCCATGGAGTGTTGATCGCCATCATCGCGGTGATCATCGTGATCGCGATTGTCGTCGCCGGAGTCGTCCCGCGCTTGCGTGCGAAAGCCGCGCTCCGCATCGAGACGAATACGCTCGCCGTCCCCGAAGTCGGAGTGATTCAACCCCAGCGCGGCTCCACTGCCCAGGAAATTGTCCTGCCCGGCAACATTCAAGCGTTTATTGACGCGCCCATCTACGCGCGCACGAACGGCTATCTGAAGATCTGGTACTCAGACATCGGCGTGCACGTGAAGAAGGGCCAGTTGTTGGCAGAGATTGATACGCCTGAAGTGGATAAACAACTCGCACAGGCGCGCGCCGATCTGAACACCGCACAGGCGAACGAAAATCTGTCCCAAATCACCTTCAACAGATTTGAAGGTTTGAAGAATACCGATTCCGTCGCCGTTCAAGATGTGGACAATGCCGCAGGGGACTTCGCCGCGAAGAAGGCCATCGTGGATTCGGCGCGGTCCAATGTGAACCGGCTTGAAGACCTGCAATCTTTCGAGAAGATCTATGCGCCCTTCGATGGCGTGATTACCGCGCGCAATACCGACGTGGGCCAGTTGATTGACTCCGGTTCGTCGGGTGGCGTCGCCAAGGAACTGTTTCACGTTGCAGCGATCCGCACTTTGCGTGTTTACATTAACGTCCCGCAGCAATATTCCGTGGCGGCCAAGCCCGGCATCCTCGCGAACTTAACGCTCGCGCAGTTTCCCGGCCGGAAATTCCAGGGAAAATTAGTGCGCACCGCCAACGCCATTGACCTGGCTACACGCACCCTTCTGGTGGAAGTGGACGTTGATAATTCGACCGGCGAGCTTCTGCCCGGCGCCTTCACCGAAGTTCATCTGAAGTTGCCTACCGAAGTCCCATCCTACATTCTTCCGGTCAGCGCGCTCATCTTCCGCGCGCAAGGCTTGCAGGTAGCCTCGGTTCAAAATGACAATCGTGCAAAGCTCGTGACGATCGCATTGGGCCGCGATTTCGGAGCCACCGTGGAAGTTGTCTCAGGCCTCACCGACGCAGACCGCGTGATCGTCAGTCCGCCCGATTCGCTCGTTGACGGCGAAGAAGTGAAGATCGCGCCACCAAACCCGCAAGGAGGTTCCGGCAGTGCATCGCCCCAACCTCGCTGACGCACACCATATCGTCACGCGCGAGCGCCGCAATACGCCGCGCCCATTTCGCCTTGCGGCGTTGTCTGCCGCGGCACTTTTATTTTTTGCTGGCTGCACGGTCGGACCGAATTACGTCCGTCCCACCGCCGAAGTCCCTACGGATTTCAAGGAAACTCCCGCCAACTGGAAACAAGCCCAGCCCAGTGACGCAGTCGCGAAAGGCAAATGGTGGGAGATTTATCAGGACCCGCAGCTGAACGAACTCGAAGAGCAGATCAATGTCTCCAACCAAACCCTGAAAGCCGAACAGGAACAATTCGCTCAGGCCCGGGCCGCGCTGCGCATCACCCGCTCGAACCTGTTTCCGAATGTCACCACCACTCCGTCGGTCACGCGCACTCATGTCGCGCCCAACCAGCCGCTCTTTAACTCCACGTTGGAAGTCAAGGACTACAACACTTTCACTATCCCCGTCGACGTTTCCTACGAAGTCGATCTCTGGGGCCGCGTGCGGCGCACCGTCGAAGCCAGCCGCTCGGAAGCGCAGGCCACCGGCGCCGATTTGGCCAACGTCAGTCTCAGTCTGCATGCCGAACTTGCCGGCGATTATTTTCAGTTGCGTGGCCTCGACGCGCAGAAGCACCTTCTGGATTCCACCGTGGTGTCCTTCCAAAAGGCGCTCGACTTGACTCAGGCCCGTTTTCACGGCGGCTTGGCTTCCGCCGTGGACGTCGCTCAGGCGCAGACCATCCTGGACACGACTCGCGCGGAATCCACGGACGTCGGCGTCCAGCGCGCTGCCTTCGAACACGCCATCGCCGTGCTGATCGGCAAGCCTGCTTCGCAGTTCAGTCTGCCTCCCATTCCGCTCACTGCGCCGCCACCGGTAATTCCTTCAGGCCTGCCGTCGGACTTGCTGGAACGCCGGCCCGATATTTCCGCCGCGGAAAGGCGCGTGCAGGAACAGAACGCGCAGATTGGCGTCGCTCGCGCCGCATACTTTCCGCAGCTTACTCTCAGCGGTAGCGGCGGCTTCGAAAGTTCGGCGTTCACTACGTTGCTGCAGGGCCCTAGCGGTTTCTGGATGCTCGGTGGCCAAGCGGCCGAATATCTGTTCGACGGCGGCGCCCGCCGCGGTGCATCCGATCAAGCCAAAGCAGCATGGAACCAATCCGTTGATAATTATCGTCAGACGGTTCTGGTAGCGTTCCAGGAAGTCGAAGATAATCTTGCCGCATTGCGCATTCTCGAAGTCGAAGCCAATCAAGAAGCCGAAGCGGTAGCTTCCGCGGAGCATTCTCTCTCGCTCTCAGTGACTCGCTACCGCGGCGGTGTCGCCAACTATCTCGAGGTCACGACCGCGCAAAGCGCCGCGCTAGCCGACGAAGTCACCGCCGTAAATATTCTCACCCGCCGCCTGGCTGCCAGCGTCCTGTTAGTCAAAGCCATCGGCGGCGGCTGGGATGTCTCGCAAATCCCCCACGTCTAGTTTCCACAGCGACTTAGTCGCCGAACCGGAACATAGCCAGAAATAGGAGGAACACAATGTCCAAGAAACTCGAAGGAAAGATTGCATTCATTACGGGCGGCTCACGCGGCATCGGCGCTGGAATCGCTAAGCGCCTGGCCGCAGACGGCGCGAACGTGGCCATCACCTACACCAAAGGCGCCGACGCGGCTGCGGCGGTCGTCAAGGATATTGAACGCGCCGGCCGAAAGGCGATCGCGATTCAGGCGGACGCCACGGATGCCGGCGCCGTCAATGCCGCGGTAGAAAAGACCGCCGCGACCTTCGGCCGTATTGACGTCCTCGTGAACAATGCCGGCACCGCCATTCCGAAGAGCTTCGAGGAGACCACGCTGCAGGAGCTGGACCACATGATTGACCTCAATCTCCGCGGTGCCTTCGTCGCGACGCAAGCCGCGCTGAAGCACATGAAGAGCGGAGGCCGCATCATCATGATTGGCTCATGCGTGGGCGAGCGCATGATGACGCCCGGCCTGGTGGCCTACTCGGCCACGAAGGGAGCCATCAAGATGTTCACTCAGGGGCTTTCCAGAGAAGTGGGGCACCGCGGCATCACGGTCAACAATATCCAACCCGGTCCGATTGACACGGATTTGAATCCTGCGGCGGGCGATTGGGCGGTGCCGCAGAAGGCTAATACGGCGCTCGAACGCTTTGGAACTGTTGACGAAGTGGCCGCGTTGGTAGCCTTCGTGGCCAGTCCCGAAGCCTCATACATCACCGGTGCGAATCTGACCATCGACGGCGGCACTAACGCTTGACCAACGATGAGTACTCACAACCTCGCTTAACCGAAAAATTGCGCTCCAATGCGTACATGTGCGGTTTCGTACTTCTTCGAGCATTACCATAGAAACATCCGCACTCCTGCAAATTGCGTTGAATTCTCACCCGGCTCGTGCGTCCGCACGCTGTTTCACGGCCATCGCCACGACGCAAGACCAAATGCCGCTTTCCGCTCGACTCTCCTGAAGCGGTTACCTTCTGAACACGCACAGGTGCCGGAGTCCTATTGGCTTTCTCGTTTATCCTCATAACAATTGAGTATACCGCTCGCTGCGCTTTTTCCGGTTCGGACTATCCCGGGCGCCGGCATGCTTGAGCAACGTTCGAGCAGCGGTCGAGAGGAGATTGGCCCGATGATCATTCCCATTGGCCATGAAAATTTGCGGGGCCGGCGCTGGCCGTGGGTGACCACCGCCATCATCGTGTTGTGCGCGGGCATTTTCCTCGCCACCAACAGCTCGATGCAGCAGCAGATGGTCCAGACCAGCCAGGCGGAACTCCACATCGTTCTCTTGAGCGCTCTTTATCCCGATGCACCGATGACTCCTGCGGCGTCCGACATCGTGCGGGCCTTCAAGTTCGAGCACATGGAAATCTACTCCCAGATGGAATCTTCCGGCCGAAGCGAATTCATCGACGCGTGGGACAAAAATATTCATTCGCCCGGGTTTTCGGCTAGCGACGCGAATACGCAGATGAACGCGCTGTGCAAGCAGCTCGCACAGGCGGAGGCGGGCTCCATCGCCTGGAACTACGCTTTTCACGCCGTGGATCCGTTCGCGCGTAGCTATGTGACTGCCACGTTCCTCCACGGTGGGTGGCTCCATCTCATTTTCAACATGTGGTTTCTCTGGATTGCCGGGACGATTCTGGAGGACCTCTGGGGACGTATCATCTATCCGATTTTCTACCTCGCCGCGGGTGCGCTCGCGTGGGCAGTGCACGGCGCCGTGTTTCCGCACAGTTTCATGCCGGCGCTTGGCGCTTCCGGAGCAATTGCAGGTTTGATGGGAGCTTTCCTCGTCCGTTTTCCAACTACGCGCATTCGCCTGGGCTGGGTTTTGTGGGTGAAGATTATAAAATTCGATGTTCCTGCGTACGTCATTTTGCCGATCTGGCTGCTCATGAACTTGTCTTCGGGCGTGCTAGCTCGATTCGTCGGAGTAGAAGCTGGAATTGCCTACTGGGCGCACATCGGAGGCTTCGCCTTCGGCGCTCTGGGAGCGTACCTGCTGCGCACAACAGGCCTCGAGCAATCCGCCGATCAGGCGATCGAAGCAAAGGTCAGCTGGAGCGCCGACCCGCTGATCGTTCGCGCGAACAACTCGCTCGCCGAGAACAATCTCGCTGGCGCAATTGCCTGCCTGCGCCAACTCGTTCAGGAACAGCCGGAATCGCTGGACGGTTGGGACCTCTTGTTCAAGGTCCAGGAACGAAAAAAAGATCATGAGGGGCAAAAGGAAACTCTCGCCGTTCTTTGCCGGCTTCGTGTGATGGCTGGAGAACTGGAAGCCGCGGCGGCCGACTACGAGATGTACAAGAACCTGGGTGGCGACAAATTGCCGCGCGGAGTCTGGCTTGAACTTTGCCGTTATTTGGAGCGCGAGCAGCGCTGGGAATCGGCAGTCGAAGAGTACGAAAAACTCGCGCACGCGTTTCCCTCCGAGCGGGCTGGCGTCTCTGCGCTGGTTTCCGCAGGACGCATCTGCGTCGCAAATCTTTCCAGTCCCGAGCGCGCCGAGCGATTTTTTAAAGGCGCGGAGATGTCTCCGGTTCCCCATTCCGATCTCGACGCCGCGATTCAAGAAGGGTTGCAGAAGTGCATCCCAGCCCCCGTTGAGCCCGTGCGCTACTTGCGCTAGGGCCTTCGCCGCTGAGGCACCGCACAACTCGGTCATAGCACCTGAAGTTGGTGAGCCGAGGATTTGGTCTGCACGAGCCTTCCTGTGCTGTTCAAACCACTACGATCACGGCATTCGGTCGCCTGGCACGTTCGTCGTTGAATGCTTCGGAAGGAATTCACGGAGTATATTTCCACCCACTCGTCCGGCGAGCCCGACGGCGGCGTTGCTGAAGACCAGGTGCGCTCCCCGATTCGCCTGGGGATAGTAAAGATTAGACAGCGCTCCCGAACACATGTCGCCCAGCACATAAGAATAATTGGGTTCGGTGTGCCCGTCATCGCCGCGCGTGAAGAACGCGGAGCCGATTGCGTGCAGCAGGCGCGACTTGACCGTGCCGGAGCCTTGGTAGTAATAGCGCGGATCCTGATGCAGCAGCGTGGGGAAGATCGCATGAGTCAAATAGTCGCTGCTTCGTCCGTCCGCGAACTTTGCCGCAAAACGCTTGCCGTATCCCGCGGCGCCCTGCCCGTATGCGGGAAACGAGTTGTTCGCCTGCTCGATGCCTGCCGCGACCCCCACGCCAACCATCGCAATTGGATCGAATGTACCGCGCGTAGCGAGCGAAAATTTCTGCTTCCAGGTGAGCGGCGCGGCGTCATTTACGTAGCTGGTATAAAAGTTAGGCAGGACACCGACCAGCCGCTGCTTTTCTTCCGCTCTTATCTCTTCAGCGGCGATCACGTCCGTGGGACGTACCGTCACCTCCATGTTCGTCGCCGCAAGCGACAGTGAGATGTTCGGAACTTCATAAGCCTGCAGCGCCGCGACGGCGAACTCGGCAGATGTAAAAACCGCAAAACCCCTGGCGTTGACTATCACGAAGTAGGAACCGGGGAGGATCTCTATAAAATTGAATTCGCCGCCCGCCCCAGACGCCATCGTATGCGACTGCGTTCCATCCCTGGGCACCAAGCTGACATCCGCGCCTGCAACGCTCGCCCCGCTTACGTCCAGCACCGTGCCAGCGACGCTGCCCGACCCTTCCGTGGCAAGTGTCGTGGCAAGAGGTGCGGCTGGAAGGGAACTGTGGAGAATCCCTGGCTCGGCAGTTGATTGCTGAGCGGGTGTAATCGCAGGAACCATACACAGCAGAAGTGACGCGCATGCCAGAACAGCATTGAAACGGCGTCGAGGGCACCTACTCAAAGCGCGCTGCGAAGACGATGAAGGAGGCGAAGCAGAAGCCACAGTGCGAGCCTCAGTCACGCCGTTGAGGCTCGTGCCGCTCGCACGGAGGAAAGTAGGAGCACACATCACCATGTCACAGTAAATTAGCCTGCGCTGATTCAACTCTCATCGCGTCGCGGTCGGTTACCGTCAAATTGCAGCGCCGAGGCTCGTCCACTCTTTCATTAGCGCATGGCGAGAATCGCGATGCTGTTCGCTATTGCACACTCTGCGGAGGCAAACGGACGCGCCGTACATCCCCCGAGAAAGAGGCCTGAATCCAAAATTCCAGCTACAATCGTTGGGGCAATATCTGAGGCGAGCGAACACCATGAATAATCGCAATCTTGCGGTATTCTTCATCTGCGGCACGCTGGTGTCGCTCGCGGCGCTCATTCCTCCGAGCACGCACGCGCAAGCCAAGCCCGCAACCGACGCCGAAATCGTCGCGCGTGTAAACAACGACTTCATCACTCTCGTGGATTATCAGAAAGCCGAACAGCAGCTGCGCGACGAAGTGGCACACGATTGTGCGGATTGCCCGCCGGAAAAAGTTGAAGCCCAATTCAAAGAACAACAAAGGGATCTGCTGCGCGGCATGATTGACCAATCGCTGATGGTGCAGCGCGCCAAGGACATGGGCGTCAACGTCGAATCCGACCTCACCAAACGCCTCGACGAAGTCCGCCAACAGAACGGCCTCGCGACCCTCGAGGATTTGCAAAAAGGCGTCGCAGGTTCCGGCCTCACTTGGGAAGAATACAAAACCACGATCCGTAACGGACTGCTCCAGAAGGAGGTCGTGCGCCGCGAAGTCGGCTCGCACGTGGACATCTCCACCGACGAAGTGAAGCAATACTACGAAGCGCACCCGCAGGAATTCACGCTGCCCGAGCGCGTGGTGCTGTCTGAAATTTCACTGAGCACCGAAGGAAAGAGCCCTGAAGAATTAGCTGCCGTGCGCAACAAAGCCGAAGGATTGCGCACCAGCGTCCTCAACGGAGACAATTTCAACCAGGTCGCCAGTCTCTATTCCCAGGGCAGCACCGCGAAAGACGGCGGCGGCCTGGGCACTTTCAAAAAGGGAGAGCTCGCGCCACAGCTCGACGCGATTGTTTTCCAAATGAGCAAAGGCCAGATCAGCGACGTGATTCAGACCCGCACCGGCTTCGAAATCCTGAAGGTCGAAGACCATCTCCAGGCGGGATTGCAATCCCTGGAAAAAGTGGAACCCGACATCCGCAATACTCTCCACGCACAGAAAATGCAGCCCCGCATGCGCGATTACCTCGCCGAGCTGCGCGAACAAAGCTACATCATCGTGAAGCCCGGCTACACCGACAGCGCCTTGCTCTCCGGCGCCAACGTCCCGCAGCCGGACAACTCTCACTTGTAACCGCCGAGTCCGATTCGAGCGTTTTCAGCGCTCAATCGAAGTTGCCAACAGGTAAGCCTCGCCGTCCCGCTGCGTCTCTTTCCCTCGAACAATCGAGCCGGGCCGAAACTCCCAATGTTCGTCTTCCGGATCGTATCCTTCCGTCGGAAGCAACTCGAACAGCCCGTTTCCCAACGTCAAGGCCCGCGTTGGTCTCGCGCACGGCGTGCCTTCATTCAGCAGGTTGACATATATTTCAACCATCGCAGGCGGCAGAAATTCTGCTCTGACTTTTTTGCGAACAAGCAACACAGGCCACGCAATCGCCGCGAGGAAAGGCAAAATAAACGTCAGAACGAACGCCGCGTTGAAGTAACGGCGGGCCAGCAGAGGAGGGAACCGAACAAATGGGTACAGAGACCACATCCCTAGCAAGATCAGCGGCGCCGCCGCAACGATCGCAAGAACGCGCGCCCAATTTCGGCGAAACAAAATTCCGAACCCGCCAACCAACGCACCGGCGCTGACAAATCCGAGAGATACGAACGTTGCGATTGCCTTATGCCGAAGACCGAGGTCCTGAACCCCTGGCACGAGCCACCCAACGATTCCTACGCTAGCCACGAGCCAATAAAATCCGGTGATGGTCGCGAGAATCGCTGCGAACGTCACGGCAAACGTGCGAGGCGGCATCAAGTCGCGCATTTGTCTCGAGTATACCATCGGTACGTTGACCGATCCGCTTACTTCGGGATCACCGATACGCGTAGCGTTATCGGAAATTGACTCACGCCTGCGCGCGCGGCCAGACTCGAGGCGCAATTCACCGCGTCAATTTGGCTGCTCAATTCCAGCGCGACGGTGCCAGCAGCTAAGCCGTCGCAGCTTTCGCTTTTGCCGCGGCTTCCACGGTGTAAATCAGAATCGCCTTTTTCCCGCCTTTCGAGGCCGTAGCGCAGATCGAATTTAGATTTACGCCTTTCGCCGCAATTTTGTCCAATTGCAGCGCCAATGCACCGGGCTTGTTTTGCAGTTCAATTTCCTCCGCGGCGGTTTCCTGGTACGTGAGCCCAGCCCCGTCGAGCACCTTTTTCGCGCGCCGCGCATCCTCGACCACCAGTTCAATCGTGCCGTTCGTGCCCTGCGCGGTACCCAACAAAGCAAGAATGTTCACCTTCGCGCTCCCCAATGTTTTTGCGATCTTTGCGAGTGCTCCCGGTTGGTTCTCCACAGTGATTGTAAATTTCTTCGTCTTGGCCATTTCGGCGCCTCCCGTAAATCTGGCAGGATTATACGCCTCGCTCGGCATTCGATGTTGCCCGCCAAGCTGAGCCCCCGACAACAGTGCTCAACACGACTGGGACCTGTCATCATCGCGAGCGATGGCCCTGTGCTGGCCCTTCGCCGCTATTTGAGGCTGGCGACGTAGGCCACCAGCGCCTTCATTTCGTCCGGCGACAATTCCGGCGTAGGCATGCCCCCGGCTTTCATCTTGGCGGTGGGATGGCGCAAGAGCTCAGTGATCTGATCGGTCGAGAACTTCGCGCCCACTCCGATGAGGGCAGGCCCCGCGGCCGTGCCTACTCCGCCATCGCCATGGCACGCGGTGCAGTAGTGCGACTCGAAAATTGCCTTCCCTTTCGCAGCAAGCGGATCGGCCAGCGCCACGTTCGCGGCGGCAAGTGAAGCGGCGGAAAGCTCGGGCTCGAAGGGCTTGGCCATGTAGTCAGCTTCTTCCGCATTTTGCTTGGCGAGTTGTTGCGCCACTTCCGGATCATGGTTGTCCAGATATTTGCTGCGCAGCCCAAGTCCCACGAGGGCGAGCATCACGAAGGCGTACGCGCCAGTGGCGATGGGACGTTTCCACGGCCGGCGCTCGACACTGCGATCGAGAAACGGCAAAGCGATAACGCCTAGTGCGAGGATCGTGGGTATCACCAGGACGCCGATGACGGACGCCGCGCCGTGCCAGTATTTCAGCCACTGAAAAATCGGCAGGTAATACCATTCAGGCCGCGGAATGAATTGCGCGTCCGCGGGATTGGCGGGCGGCCCCAGCTGCACCGGAACGAAGAACGCCAGGCATCCCAAGCCGATGATGAGCAACGCGGTCAAGGACAAGTCCATCAGGATTTGGCGGGGATAGAAGAGCTCGGCTTTCTGCGTAGGATGGAAGGGATCTTCGGTGACGGGTCCGGCGGCTCCGACGCTGCGGAACAGAAAAAGATGAGAGGCGACCAGCGCGAATATGCAAGCCGGAATCAAAAACACGTGCGCGACAAAAAAACGCGAGATGGTCAGCGTGCCCATGTCCGTGCCGCCGCGCATCATGCTTCTTACACTTTCCCCAATCAACGGTATTTCGCTGGCGGCGTTGGTGCCGACGGCGGTGGCGAAGTAGGCCTTCTGGTCCCAGGGGAGCAGGTAGCCGGTGAAAGCCATCCCGAGAACGAGCGCGAACAGTACGCAGCCGGAGAACCACAGCAATTCGCGGCGGCCCTTGTATGCACCATAAAGATACGTTTGAGAAAGATGCAAGAGCAGCACGACGATCATTGCGCTCGCGCCGTAGGAGTGCAGTCCGCGAAGAAAGGAACCGGCCGTGACGGATTTGGTGATGTACGCGACCGTGGTATGCGCGTGATCCGCCGAAGGAACGTAGTACAGCGCCAGGAATACGCCTGTGATGATTTGCGAAAGGAATATGAACAGGAGGCCGGAGCCGAAAATGTAAGCGAGCCGCGCTCCACCGGGAATGGGCTCGTCCAACGCGCTGCGCAGCACGGAATCCAGACCCGTGCGGCGGTTGAGCCAGCCGCGAAATCCTGTGGTCACTTCCGGTGCCGCGTCTTCTTTTTTTCCGTCAGCCGGTTGCACCTGTGGAGCGACTCCTTCGCGTTTTGCTAGCCTATGACTTCCTTGTTGGCCACCAGTTGCCGGAAATATTGGAACCGCACCAGAAGTTGGCCGTTCTGCTCGACTGTTTCGAGCGTATCCATTCCTCGCAGACATGGGCCGCTGATCCGGCTGCCGTCCGGCGCGTAGACCGCGCCGTGGCAGGGGCAGATAAATTCCTGCTTGGCGCTTACCCAGGGGACGGTGCAACCCAGATGCGGGCAAATCGAGGAGAGCACCCGCAACTGGCCTTGGCCGTTCTTGGTGATGTACACCGCTTTTTCGGATACTGCTTTGCGCCAGCCATCCACCTGCTCGATCTGAATCGTCCGCTCGACCGGCTCGTTCAAGGATGAAAATTCGCTCAACGAGCCGACGGGAGATGCTTTCAATTCCGTAGTAAGGCGCAAGAGGGGAAAAAGTGCGAAGCGAATCAACGGCACGGCAAGCAGCGCGCTAACGCACAGTGAACCCAGCGCGAGCAGAGCTCCCAGAAACGATCGCCGCTGCTCATCGAATGGTTGCGCCGTGGAAAATTTCCACCGCGGAGTATTTCCGGCGTCGTCCGCGCCTATCTTCATCGCATCCTCCCGCAGCTGCGCATTTCCCGTTGAGCGGGAAAGGCCACGCTAGCGGCCACACATCTCACAGAGATGTTTTCATTTCTTGGAGAGTTGCCGAATGTAGGCCACGAGCGACTTGATCATATCCGGAGAAAACTTCGAGCCGAAGGCGGGCATCTTGCCGCTCCCCTTGGTGATGATGGCAGCCAGCTGCGCGTCGGTTTGTTTTTGCACGTCGTCCGATCGCAGGTCTCTGGCCTTCAGGGCCTTGCCGGTGGGTGTATTGGCGCTGCCGTCTTCGCCGTGACACAACGTGCAGTTAGTCTTGAAGGTCTTGGCAGCGTCGTTCTGAGCGCGCAGCCCTGATGGGAACGCCAGAGTTGCAAAAAAAAGGAAAATCGCCGCGGTTGCCATACGACCGATGATTTGCTCCATCTTTTTTCTCTCTTTCGCTCGGGCAAGAGCTTACTGAAAGTCCCCGCGAGGATTTCGCAGTCCCAGTCGGCCGAAGCCCAGCGCAGAACTGAAAAGGAGTTTACCGCAGCATTGTCATCGCGTCGCGCTCTTTTCTCCTGAGCTTCGTGTGCCCCATCATCCTGGATGGGGTTTCCTGGAAATGTCGCGTCAACGAAATCCAACCAAATGTGCGATCCTGTGGAAGGCGCGTCCCACAAGCGAACAGGCGCGTTCGGGACGCCATTCATATGATTCACTAAGTAGTGTGCCAGTAATCAATTAGACGGCGTCACAGATGGGCGAGCACGTGCTTTGATTCGTTGTAACATCTGCCCGGAGGTGTCCAGATGACCTCGTTCTGGCAAGACATACGCTTCAGCTTGCGAATGATCGCCAAGGCTCCAGGCTACGCGGCGATTGTCATCCTCACGCTGGCGCTGGGCATCGGCGCAAACTCCACGATTTTCAGCTGGATCAATTCCGCGCTGCTCAATCCGGTTCCCGGACTTTCCCAGCCGAACGAGATCGTATCAATGACGCAAGGCCGACCCGGCGGCAACCCGCTGGGTTTCTCCTATCCCGATCTCCAGGCCATGCGTGACGGGCAACAAAGTTTCACGGGCATCGCCACGTGCATGTTCGCTCCCATGAGCCTCACGGGCAAAGGCAAACCGGAGCGCATCTGGGGCATGGTCGCTTCCGCGAATTATTTCGATGTGCTGGGCGTGCGTCCGATCCTGGGGCGCGGCTTCCTCCCGGCGGACGACGAAAAGCCCGGTGGCGCGCCCGTCGCGGTGATCAGCTACCGCCTGTGGCAAACGCATTTCGCCGCGAATCCGGCCATCGTGGGCCAGTCCATCGAAATCAACCAACACCCCTACACCATCATTGGCGTAACGCCACCCGTGTTTCAGGGCAGCATCACCGGCCTGCGCATGGAGATATGGGTCCCGATTATGATGGAGGCGCAATTGATGCCAGGCGGCGACGCGCTTCATGATCGTCACAACGACTGGCTGTTCGCGTATGGGCGCCTGAGGCCCGGGGTCTCCCGCCGGCAGGCCGGAGAGGAAATGACGCTTCGCCTGCAGCGCGACGCCCAAAATTATCCCGACGAGCACAAAGGGAACGACAGCGTGACGGCCCATCCGCTCTGGCGCAATCCATTCAGCTTTAATATTTTTTTCGCGCCCCTGCTGCCGGTGCTGATGGCCATCGCGGGCCTGGTGCTGCTACTTGCCTGTGCGAACGTCGCCAATCTGATGCTGGTTCGCTCCGTGGGACGCAGGCGTGAAATCGCCATTCGCATGTCGCTCGGTGCCAGCCGCTGGCGGCTGGTGCGGCAATTGCTCGTGGAAAGCCTGATGCTGGCGCTGGCCGGAGGCGCAGTCGCCCTGCTGATCACGCTGTGGACCGCGGGTACGCTGATGAAATTCCTGCCGCCAATGGATTTTCCGATCTCGCTCGTCATCCGCGCGGATCGCAACGTACTGCTCGCGACGGCCATCATTTCGGTACTCACAGGCGTCAGCTTCGGAATCTTGCCCGCGCTGCGAGCCTCTAGCGTAGCGCCGGTGGCGGTGTTGAAAGAGGATACCGCGAGCGCATCCGGTGGAATGCGCAAGGCGCGCCTGGCGGGCGGCCTTGTGGTCGCGCAAATTTCGCTGTCGCTGCTCCTGCTGATCTGTGCCGGTTTGTTCATTCGCAGTGTCATGCGCGCCGGGCAAATCAATCCGGGATTCAACGCGCATGACGTGCTGATCGCTTCCTACGATCTCTTCCCCGCGGGATATTCAGAAGAGCGGGGCGAACAATTCGATCGCCAGCTCGTCGCAAGACTGGAAACGCTTCCCGGCGTGCAGTCCGTGGCGCTTTCCAGCCGCGTGCCGCTAGGACTGATCCCGGACTCGACCACTGTGAAGCCCGAAGGCTACGTGCCGCAGGCCAGTGAATCGCTTGACATGCCCATGGCCATCGTCTCGCCGGATTTTTTCCGCACCATGCAGATTCCGCTTGTGAAAGGCCGCGACTTCACGCTGCAGGACGCCAAGAATTCGCAGCGCGTCGTAATCGTCAATGAAGCTTTCGCGGATCGCTACTGGCCGCATCAGGAAGCTCTCGGCAAACAACTCAACTCCGACTTGACGCACGAATGGTTCACGGTAGTAGGCGTGGCGCGAGACACCAAAGTCGCCACCCTGACCGAAAAGCCCACGCCCTTCTTGTTTCTGCCGCTGTCCCAGGTTTACCACGCCTCCATGATCATCCATGCGCGCGTGAACGGAGATCCGTTGGCGTTCGGCAAGACCGTCGAAAAAACCATCCACGAATTGAATTCCGATCTGGTCGTGTTCGATGTGACCGCGCTCGAAGTGAACGAGCAAATGAACACTTTTCCCCAGCACATCGCCGGAACATTCGTCGGCGCATTCGGGCTGCTCGCGCTGGTCCTCGCCGCGGTGGGAATTTACGGCGTCACGGCCTACACCACGCGGCAGCGCACCCACGAGATCGGCATCCGCATGGCGCTGGGCGCGAACAAAGAAGACATTCTTCGGCTGGTGCTCGGGCAAGGGCTTCGGCTGACGTTCATCGGGTTAGGTCTGGGACTCGCGGCTTCGTTCGCATTGACTCGCTACCTCAGCAGCTTGCTCCTGGGTGTCACCAGCACCGATGCGCTCACCTTTGCGACTGTCGCAATCCTGCTCTGCGCCGTCGCGCTTCTCGCCTGCTTCCTGCCCGCGCGCCGCGCCATGCGCCTGGACCCCATGGCCGCGCTCCACTACGAATGAAAATTGCAGTTATCCATCTTCCCAAGAACGCGCGTGCGACGCCTTGCTTTTCCATCGCGGCTAAAAATCTGTGAGATGGGCTCGCACCGGAGCCTCTTATTCTTCGCGCAAAGCCACCAGAGGATTCACGCGCGTCGCGCGCTGCGCCGGAATGTAACAAGCGAAAAGCGCGACGCCAGCAAGAATCGCGGACGCCGAAAGGAAAGTAATCGGATCGGAGGCAGCCACGTTGAAAAGCATAGACTGGAAAAATCGCGTCATGATCGCAGCTCCCGCGAGGCCCGCAGCCAATCCGATCGCTACAATCCGCATGCCTTCCACCAGCGCCATACGCAAAATATCCAGCCTCTGCGCGCCCAGCGCCATGCGGATCCCCACCTCGTGCGTCCGCTGGCTGAATCCATAGGACATCACGCCGTAAATCCCAATCGCCGCGAGCAACAGCGCCACTGCCGCGAAAATTCCCAGCAGCTCCAGCGCAAACCGCCGGTCCGCCACCGATCGCGCGATGATTTGATCCATCGAGCTGATGCTGTGCACCGGCACATTCGGATCAACGCTTTCCACCACTTTCCGCACCGCTTCGCCCAGATGTTCCGCGTCGCTCCGGCCGCGCAGAAACAGCACCGCGTTCACCGGCGCGAATTGTCCCAACACAACATATATATGCGGCACGCTGGGAGCCTGAAATCCATCCGATTTCACGTCGCCCACCACGCCGACAATCGTCACGCCCTTGGGCCCTGGTCCAAATGCAAATGTCACCTGCTGGCCAACCGGATCCTGCTCCGGCCAATAACGCCGCGCGAGCGTCTGGTCAATCACGGCCACCGCCTGGGTAGTACTCGTATCGCTGGCGGTGAAATTTCGTCCGGCCATCAAAGGAACTTCCATGGTGTGAAAATACCGCGTATCGACAATGGCAATATCCGCCACCGGATTTCGCTCGGAATCCGCTGCGCGCCCTTGAATCGCGAATGGCGAATAATTTCTCCCCGAATTCATCGGCAGCGTATCGTTCCCCGCAATAGAGGACTGTTCCACGCCCGGCAGCTCCGCCACGCGCCGATAAATTTCCATCAGAAAAGCGGCGCGCTTATCCATCTCTGCGTAAGGATCTGTTTTCGGATCGTTAGGTTGCGGAATCCAGATTTGCCCGGTCGTCAGGTGGCCGGGATTGAATCCCGGACGCACGTCCAGCACCCTCCAGAAACTTCGCAGCAGCAATCCCGCCCCCGCCAGCAAAATAATCGAGAGCGCGACTTCCGACACGACAAGAACCTGCGAAAGCCGCGTATGCCGCCGGCTCGCACCCGACCCGCGCCCACCTTCCCTCAGATTTTCCACCTGATTAGGATTCGAAGCCTGTAGCGCCGGCGCCAACCCAAACAACACGCCCGTAAATATCGAGATCAAAAACGCAAAAAGCAGCACCCTGCCGCTGAAGTCAACCTCATTCAGCCGCGGAATATCCGCAGGAGCCAAGCTGATGATCGCGTTCTTCAAAAACAAAACCGTAACCAACGCAACCACGCCCGAAATCACCGCCAAAAGCGTGCTCTCGGTCAAAAGCTGCCGCGCCAGCCGCGCTCGACTCGCTCCCATCGCCAACCGAATCGCAATCTCGCGCCGCCGCCCCGAAGACCGCGCCAGCAACAGGTTGGCAATGTTCACGCATGCAATTAACAGCACAAATCCCACCGCGCCAAAAAGAATAAACAGTTCCGTCCGCTGCGGTCCCACCAGATCTTCTTTCACCGAAACCAGCCGCAGCGTCCACCGCGCCGCCGCCGGATACGCAGCAGGATACTGCCGCGCGAGTTGCGCCACATAAGCATCGAGCTGTGATTGCGCCTGCGCCACCGTCAGCCCAGGCTTCAAGCGCCCAATCGCGCCCGGAACGAATCTCAGCGTCCGATCCGGCGGCACCGGAAACGGAGCGCCGTTGAATCCCGTCGCGCTCCACACCTCCACGTCCGTATCGAGAGTCCGCCCCGGATGGCGAAACCCCGGCGGCATCACGCCCACAATCGTGTACAGGTCACGATCGAGCGACATTTTTCGCCCGATGACGTTCGGGTCCGACCCATAGTTCCGCCGCCAAAATCCGTCGCTGATTACCACCGGCTCCGAAAATCCCGGCACCGTATCCTGCCGCGTGTAAACGCGCCCCAGTTCCGGTTTCGCTCCCAGCAACTCAAAATAATCCGAGCTGGTCACCAGGCTCTCCGCACGCACCGTCCGCTCTCCGCCGCCCACCGCCGAATTGCTCGGCGCCACCGCGGAAATTTCCTGAAACACACCCGAGCGCTCTTCCAAATCCCAAAGCTCCGGCGCGGACATCCCCACATCCTGCGAGTTCGGCCCATTCAGGTCGTCGAAGATCCGTACCAGCTGTTCCGGATGCGGGAAGGGCAACGGACGCAGCAGCACTCCGTACACCACGCTGAAAATCGCGACGTTCGCGCCAATCCCCAGCGCTAGCGTCAGCACCGCCACAATCGTAAACCCAGGGCTCTTGAGCAAAGTGCGCAGCGCGTAACGCACGTCTTGGACGAATGTGAACACGGCTCCCTCCTGATGCACACCCTTCACGCCGCAGAAGTGAATGTTCCTGTTGCTCTATGGACGAGCGAAGCCGCGCGATTGTTAGCAGAAAGATGGCAATAGAAGGAGGCTCGGTGAAGAATCGGCAGAAGAATCGAAATCGCAGTACTCGCATAGGCCACGCAGTGTCCGCTCCGTCGCGCTACCGGACATGCTTGCAGCAGCATTTCGCGCTTCCGCGCACCTTGTTCATAACTCACGCGGAATGCCCCGAGGATCCCGTCGCTCAGAACGCGCTCTCAACCCAGCGCTCCAATCGAAGCACCATTTCAAAGTGTGCGCTTATGAACAGATACCTGCATTCGTTGCGCCCATAATCGGCTTGCATGGTGTCGATACTCAAGAAAAACGGAGCCTGATCTATGAACAAGCTTAAATATCTTGTAATGGTTGCTGTTGCTGGGATTTTCATCACGGTGGGCGCTCCCAAATTAGAGGCCCAGGTCAGCGTCGGCGTCAGCGTTGGAGGCGCCCCGGATTGCCCTTACGGTTACTATGACTACGCTCCGTATTCCTGCTCCCCCTACGGCTACTACGGCTCGGAATGGTTTTCGGGCGGCACCTTCATCGGTGCCGGCCAATGGTTTCACGGTCCGGATAACTTCCAGGGCCACGTAAACAACCATTACGATGTGCAGCGCGGTTATCGCGGCTCAAGGCCCAACGTCGGCGATAAGCAAGAGCCCTCCAAGCGTGTGGACAAGGTTTCCCATTTCAAGGCAAACGAAATGCGCGATGGCCGCGGTCACGTAAGCAACGGAAAGAAATAAGAACAGTTCATACTCACGTCCATCCCTCACCGAAAATGGGTTCCGGGTGGCCTCCCGGCCATCTGGAACCTGTCTTCACACGCAAGTCGCCCGCCCGCAGCCGCGCCAACTTCTGGAAGGGAATCCAGTCGTTATATCAGGTAAGAGAAAATCCCGGGCGGGTTCGCGGCAAAGTGTCGAATAGACCGCGGGGGCAAGCATTTTCGGGCTGCATGCTCGAGGCCTGCGGCGTTAAAAACGAACCAACTGCGCTCCTACTCGTATCGCAGCGCTTGCGTCGGCGCAATCCTGCACGCGCGTCGCGCCGGCACGTACGCTGCCAGCATTGCCACCAAAAATAGCGACGGCACCACGATCAAATACGCCACCACGTCCACTCCGCCGGAATTGAACAGCATCGAATTCATCAGCTGCTCCAACGCAAAACCCATTACCAGTCCCATCCCCGTTCCAATCCCCACCAGCACGAAGCCCTTGCCCATCACCAGCCGCAGCACGTCCGAACTCACTGCGCCCAGCGCCATGCGAATTCCGATCTCGTGCGTTCTCCGGCTCACGTTGTACGCCACCAGCCCGTACAAACCGGCGATAGCCAGAAACAGGCCCACCGCGCCCATCGTACCCACGAGATCAATCGCTATCTCTGGACCTCGCACGGCCTGGTTCAGGTAATACTCCTCGTAAACCTGCGTGTGCAGCAGCGGCAGGTTCGGATCCACGCTGCGCACCGCGTCCTTCACCGGTTGCAGCAATTGCAACGGATCCCCACTCGAGCGCAAAATCAAAACCATGCGCGCCACGGGACGCTGCGCCAGCGGCATGTACACGAAATCTATCGGGTCGCTCATCGTTTGATACTTGATGGTCTGCGCCACGCCGACGATTTCCACCGGCACACCAGCGCTATTATCGAGGCGGATATGTTTGCCCACGGCGTCGCCACCCGGCCAATAGTGCTTCGCGAAGTGCGCATTCACAATGGCTACGCGCGGAGCATCGGCGGTATCCGTCGTCAAAAATGCGCGGCCACGCAAGATCGGAATTCCCAACGTCGCGAAATATCCTTCGTCAATCGTATCCATCGTCGAAGCAAAATTCGCGCGGTCCGGCGGCATCGTGAAACCGTCCGGCACAAACGTCAAGCCGTCGAAGTCGTCCGTTCCCATCGGAATATTCTGCGTCAGCGCCTCGCTCTGCACTCCGGGAGTTTCGCGCATGCGTTCGGCCAGCAGCTTATAGAACTGCTGTGTCTGCGTCGCGTTGTACTGAATCAGGCGCGGATCGAAACTGGTCATCAGCAAATGATCTTTCGTGAAACCGGTACCCACCATCAAGTCGTGCTGGAATCCGCGCGCCATCAGGAACGAAGCCGTCAGCAGCATCAGCGACATTGCAACCTGCGCCACCACCAGCATATTGCGGCCCCACAATCGCTTGCGTCCCGGCACTTCCACGTCCGCCGACTTCAGCGCGTTCACCAAATCCACGCGCGTGCTCTGCAGTGCCGGAGCCAGCCCGCAAAGAAACGCGCTCAACACCGACAATCCCACGCACAACAGCAGCACGCGCTTGTCCATTTGGAACGGCACCGCCACCGGCAACTCCGTCGCAAAAATGATTGTGTCTTTCGAATGGAACCACTCGATCACGCCGTAGCCGATGGCGATCCCCGCAAGCCCGCCCAGCGTCGCAAGTATCAGGCTTTCCGTCAGCAGCAGCCGGATCAATCGTAGACGTCCCGCACCCAGCGCCAGACGTACCGCGATTTCGCGCGCTCGTTCCCGCGCGCGGCTCAGCAGCAGTCCCGCAACATTAGTGCAAGCCACCAGCAGCACCGCCAGCGCCAGAATCACGAAAACCACGCCGAATTTCCAATTCTGGTCTTCGGTCGTGCGCGTCTGAAATTGCGTGTACACCGCCGCGCCGCGGCTGCGTGTGAGGTTCGGATAATCCCGCTCGAATCCTTTCGCCAGCAGCGCGAGTTCGTTGCGCGCGTCCTGCAAATTCGCATCCGCTTTCAACCGCGCCTTCACGTTCAACTCGCGATCGTCGCGGTCCTCGAAAAAATTCTTCCCGATGTCGGTCGAAAATACCCGTGCCATCGCCAGCGGCATGTACAAATCGGGATGCCCGAACACCAGCAACCCCGGGAACTCGTCGGGAGCCACGCCAATCACCGTGAACGGTGTCCCATTCAGTCGTATGGTCTTGCCCACCACGCTCGCGTCGCCCGCAAATTCGTGCCGCCAGAAATCCGGTCCCAGCACCACCACGGCATCGCGGCCCGGCACTTGATCCTCATCGGGGCGAAACCCGCGCCCCAACCGCGGCTCCACTCCCAGCACCCGGAAAAAGTTTCCCGACACCATCATCCCGCCCTTGATTCGCGGAGTGACGTCGGCCTCGGCGCTGTACCCCACCGCCTGCATATCCGCACAGGCGATCACGCCGTCGTAACTCTTGGTGTTGTCACGGATGTCCAGATATTCGCGGTAGGAAAAATCCTCGATCTTGCTATCGTGCGTCGTACCCGCCAGCGAGACTACATTGCTCGGATGCGGCACCGGGTACGGACGGAAAATCAGCGCGTCCACCATGCTGAACGTCGCGGACGTCATCCCAATCCCCAGCGCCAGCGTAATCACGACGAACGCCGTCAGTCCCGCCGTGCGCCGCAAACTCCGTATCGCGAAGCGAAAGTCCTGCACCAGCGAATCCAGGAACGCGCCCGTGCGCGAATCGCGCACCTGCTCCTTCACCTGCTCCACACCACCCAGTTCGATCCGCGCCGCCCGCCGCGCTTCCGCCGCCGCCATCCCCGCCCGCATCTTTTCTTCAATCAGCATCTCCAGGTGGGAATGAACTTCCCGGTCCAGGTCGGCATCCACCCGGCGGATAAAAAACAAATTGCGCAGAAAACTTCGTGCTTTCACAAGTAGCGGCATGTGCGTTACCTCTCTACGATGCTTCCAACGCCTGGCCGATCGCCAAGGAAATGCGGCTCCAGCGCTTGGTCTCGGCTTCCAGCTGCTTCAATCCCGCCTTTGACAGCCGGTAGTATTTCGCCCGGCGGTTGTTCTCGGACTCTCCCCAAAATGCCGTAATCCACCCTTCTTCTTCCATGCGGTGCAGGGCAGGGAAGAGCGACCCGGGCTTAACCACAAAAGTCCCGCCGGTAATCTGTTCGACTCTGCGCGAGATTCCCAGTCCATGCATCTCACCGGCGCGCAGCGACTTCAAAATCAGCAGGTCCAAAGTCCCTTGCAAAAGGCTCGTCTGTTCAGGGCTCAATCGAAGTCTCCTATCGGCGTTCTATACGAATACTAGCACCGTCCTATAGAATGTCAATAGGAAAAGCGCCGCCTCTTTGCCCGACGTGAGTGCCCGTACCTGGGAACGCCAATCTCCCGATTGGCGAATTACGCCAAGGCCGAGCCGACTCGCTTCGCTTCCTCGTACTCGGTAGCGGCGCTGCTTGTGAATCCCGCTGCAGTGCGATTCATCCTTCGATGCCGCAGTGCGGCATCGAAGGGCGGCGCCCCAACTTGCCCGGGCGTCAACATTCCTGCGGCGCTGTATTGGCACTCGATGTTGAAGATCCGCTGCCCCCCTCGTACCGCTAGCCTCCTCGCACCGGCTGTGATAAAGATGTTCACTCTACGTGCACCATGATCCGCGACAATCTCGGAGACATTCTTGACTCGTCGAAAACCTAAAAGCACCGCCGTCACTCTGCGCGACGTCGCGCTGGAAAGCGGCGTGTCTCCCGCCACCGTCTCCATCGTCCTAAATAACGCACCGCTCTCCCGCTACATCCCGCCCACCACCAAGGACCGCATCGAGCGCGCGGCCAAAAAACTTGCCTATCGCCCGAAAGTCGTCTCGCGCTTCCTTAGCGCCAAACGCAACCGCACCGTCGGCGTGATGGTCTTCGATATCACCGACCCGTATTGCACCCTGATTCTCCGCGGCATCGAAAACGCTCTGTACCAAGCCAACTACCTGCCCATTCTCACCGACGTGCACAATCAGCGCGGCCGTTTCGAGCGCTACCTCGAAATGCTACTCGCGCGTCCTGTCGAAGCGCTCATCGTCGTGGCCAACTGGCTCTTCGTGGATATAGATCTCCTGGCCGACGTCGAAAAACGCAACATCCCCGCCGTAATGATCGGCCGCGAACTCCGTTCCGGCGCCGTCAGCTCAGTAATGGTGGACAACGAAGCCGGCGCGCATCTCGCCATGGAACATCTCCATTCACTCGGCCATCGCAAGATCGCTTTCATCCGCGGCCCGAAAATGTTAGGCGACAGTTCGCCGCGCTGGCGCGGCGTGCGTGCCTTCGCGCGCTCCGTGAATCTGGAAATCGATCCCGCGCTCATCCTCGATCTGCCCGACTCCTTCGACCCCAATTCCGGTTACGAAGGCGGCCTGAAGCTCACCGAAGAATTTCTGAAGCACAAAAAGCGCTTCACCGCCGTTATGGCCTTCGACGACATGACTGCTTTCGGCGTCATCCGCTGCCTGGCCCGCGCCGGAATGAAAGTTCCCGAAGATTGCTCAGTCATCGGCTTCGACGACGTGATCCCCGCCAGCCTTTCCGTTCCGTCGCTCACCACCGTCCGCCAGCCCATGGAAGCGCTCGGCAACGCCGCCGTGGGCATCGTACTGGACGCGATCAACGCAGCCATCGAGGAGCGCGAATCCACAGCCGTGCACCGGCTGCTTGCGCCCGAACTCGTAGTGCGCGAATCCACTCGCGCCGTTTCGTGGGCCTAGAATTGTGCTCCGCGCCGTCTGTTGGGCGTAAAAATTTGCCGCGCACCGCAGGTTTTGCGCTTGACTTGCAAGCGACGCGCGCATAATACTCGCTTTAATAAATTTTAATGAATCCTGGCGTGTGGCGGGAACAGCCGTAGCAGCAGGAATCCTTTACTGCCCAGTGGCTCTCCCGGGAGGCCTCGGTGAACCGGAAAATCATCTTGCGCGAAAATTGCAACGTTCGTCCGCACCCTCACTCCATCCTAGCCGCCATCATCCTTATTACATTCGCGCTCACTCCCGCGTGCCTATTCGCCGACCCTCCGGGCGAATCCGCCGCGAAACTAATCCTGCACTCGGACTGGACCCTCCAGTCCTCCTGCCAACTGAACGCCACCGGAGAACAAATCTCCACCCCCGGCTTCAACACCGCCGGCTGGCACTCCACCAGCGTCCCCTCCACGGTTGTAGCGGCCCTAGTCGCCGATAAAACCTATCCCGATCCCTACTACGGAAAAAATCTTCGCGATATTCCCGGCACCGAATATCCCATCGGTAAGAATTTTTCGCTCCTCTCCATGCCGCAAGACAGCCCCTTCCGCTGCTCCTGGTGGTATCGCACCGATTTCAAACTCCCCGAAAATTTCGCCAGCCGCAAAGTGTGGCTGCACTTCGGTGGCATCAACAACCGCGCCAACATCTGGCTCAATGGCCGCAAAATCGCCGACGCCAAGGATGTCGCAGGCGCCTATCGTAGCTACGAATACGAAATCTCCGCATCGCTCGCCAAAGACCGGCCGAATTCGCTAGCCGTCGAAACTTTCGCGCAAACCGACAAAGATCTCGGCATCAATTGGGTTGACTGGAACCCCGCGCCCCCCGATAAAGACATGGGCCTCTGGCGCGACGTCTATCTGCAAGCGAGCGGCCCCGTCGCCATCCGCTACCCCCAAGTCATCACGCATTTCCCCACCATGTCGCTAGCGCAAGCCAATCTCGCCATCGAAGCCGAGCTGCACAATGCCACAAACGAAGAAGTCACCGGCACCCTCGAAGCCCAGTTCGACGACGTGCAACTCCATCAGGCCTACACGCTGAAGCCCAACGAAACGCGCACGGCTCGCTTTCTCTCCGACACCTATCCGCAGCTCCAAATCAAGAACCCCAAACTCTGGTGGCCCTACGGTATGGGCGCTCAAGACCTCCACGAACTTTCCTTGCGCTTCACCGCAGCCAATCAGGAATCTGACGCCCAAACTATAAAATTCGGCATCCGCGAAGTCACCGCCGCGCTGAATTCCACCGGCGCACTGCAATTTTCCATCAATGGTAAAAAAATCCTGATCCGCGGCGGCGGCTGGTCGCCCGATATGCTTCTGCGCCAGGATATGGATCGCCTGCAAAACGAATTTCGCTACGTCCGCGACATGAACCTGAACACCATTCGCCTCGAAGGAAAGCTTGAAACCGACGAGTTCTACAATCTCGCCGACGAGCGTGGCGTCCTCATCATGGCCGGCTGGTGCTGCTGCGACATCTGGGAACAGTGGAAGCACTGGCAACCCGAACATCTGGAAATCGCCACCGCTTCCCTCCATTCTCAAATCATGCGCATGAGAAGCCATCCCAGCATGCTCGTCTGGCTCAACGGCAGCGATAATCCTCCGCCCGCCAACGTCGAAACCGCCTACATCAAAGTCTTGAAAGAATCCTCCTGGCCCAATCCTTATATATCTTCCGCGTCCGCCACGCCCACCACCGTCACTGGCCCCTCCGGCGTGAAGATGACCGGCCCGTACGATTACGTTCCGCCCGATTACTGGCTCGTTGACACCAATAAATACGGCGGCGCCTTCGGATTCAACACCGAGACCAGCCCAGGCCCCGCGCCGTCACTCGAAAGCTGCCTGAAGAAATTCATTCCCGCCGATCACATGTGGCCGCAGGATTCTTTCTGGAATTTTCACGCCGGCTCCGAAGGCTTCAAGGACCTCACGCACTTCAATAGCGCGATGGACGCGATCTACGGCCCGCCCGCCGGCCTCGATGATTACCTCGTGAAATCCCAAGCCATGGCCTACGAAGGCGAACGCGCCATGTTCGAGGCTTACTCTCGCAACAAGTACGCCACCACGGGTATCATTCAGTGGATGCTCAATAACGCTTGGCCTTCCACCATCTGGCATCTCTTCGATTATTACCTCCAACCCGCCGGAGGATATTTCGGCGCCAAAAAAGCCTGCGAGCCGCTTCACGTGCAATATTCCTACGACGACAACAGCATCGCCGTTGTCAACAGCCGCTACGAAAAAGCAGCAGGCCTCACCGTCACAGCTAAGCTCTACGACGTTTCTCTTCACGAACGATTTTCAAAGCAAGTCCAAGTTGACGTGAATGCCGACGCCGTCCAGAAGGCCCTGACGCTCCCCGCCGAAGCGTTCAGCCCCGCGTCGCCCGCCTATTTCGTCCAGCTGCAATTGCAATCCAGTGACGGAAAAATCGTCAGCCAGAATTTCTACTGGCTCTCCGCCAAAAAGAACACCTACGAATGGACCAAGACCACCTACCGCTTCACGCCCGTATCCGCGTACGAAGATCTCACCGCTCTGAAGTCGCTCGAAAAAGTCACCGTGGACGTCAGCGCGAGCATGTTGCCCGGTCCCGATGGTCCCGTCGCGCATGTCTTGCTCAAAAATCCCAGCGACCACCTCGCTTTTCAGATTCACCTCGGCATTCACAAAAGCGGCCAGTCCGATGAAATCCTTCCCGTTTTCTGGGACGATAATTACGTCGAGCTGCTGCCCGGCGAATCTCGCGAACTTACCGCGCACTACCTTCCCGCCACGTCCGTCTTCGGAGGTTCGGAACTGACCGTCTCCGGGTGGAACATCGCGCCCGCCACCATTCCTCTGAAAGAAGCCCGCGGCGTCCCCGCGTCATCCACCGGAGCAGGACACTGATGTCCACAGAGCAGGGCGGGCCATTGAAAAATCCTGTGGAACAATTTCCGCACAACATGCTGCGCGAAATCTATGAGCAGCCGCAGGCCATTCGCGAAACGATTCGCCAAAATGTAGCGGACGACGTAATTTTTTCGAACTCACTCCAGCCCATCGAAAAAGCCCTCTTCGCCTTCAAGAAAATCATCATCGCCGCCAGCGGCTCCAGCCGCAACGCCGGACTCGCCGGCGAAATCATGATGGAAGACCTAGCGGGCGTAGCTGTGGACGTCGAATACGCCAGCGAGTATTGCTATCGCTCCACGCATTCAGACACCGATCCGATCGTCGTCGTAATCACCCAATCCGGCGAGACCGCGGATACCACCGCCGCGCAACGCGAAGCCCTCAATCGCGGCGCGAAAACCGTCGCGATTTCCAACGTCGCCGATTCCACCATCTCCCGCGAAGCCAGCGCCAACCTGCAAACCTGCGCCGGCCTGGAGAAAGCCATTCCCGCGACGAAAAGTTTTACCTCGCAACTCACGATGCTTTATCTGCTGGCGCTGTTTCTAGCCCGCCAACGCGGCCGCATGACCGCCGAAGTCACCCGCACGCACCTGAATTTTCTGGCCGAGCTGCCCCGGCAAATCGAAGAGTTCCTGCCGTCGTGGGACGCGCAAGCTTCTGGCTGCGCCCGCGCATTTCAGCAAGCCAGCAAGTTCATGTTCCTCGGCCGCGGCGTCCATTACGCCATAGCCCGCGAAGGCGCGCTGAAGCTGAAGGAAATCTCCTACGTGCAAGCCGAGGGTCTTCCGGCCGGTGAGCTGCGTCACGGCTCCAATGCTCTAGTGGACGAAAATCTAGTGGTGATAGTGCTCGCCACGCGTGACGCCGCCGATCCCGATTCCGTCTTGCGCTACCAAAAAACGGTCTCAGTCCTCGAATACGTGAAAAGCCGCGGCGGAAAATCCATCGCCATCGCCACCGCAGGCGATCGCGAAGTCACCGCCGTCGCCGATCGCGCCATGTTCATCCCTCCGGCCACGGAGCTGCTCCTGCCAATCCTGGAAGTAGTCCCGCTGCAGCTTTTCGCCTATCACTACGCCGTCCTAAACGGCTGCGACGTGGACCGTCCCAGAAATCTAGTAAAATCCGTGATCAGCGAATGAAGCTCCGCTACTTTTCCAGCGGCGCTCATGAAAGTTTCGGCGAACCGGTGTTCGTAGCGCCGGCCTCCCTGCCGGTAGGCAGGCGTCCCGCCGGCTCATTGCCTTCGCGGTCGCTTTTGACGTTGGTCGTGAATTTGTAGCGGCCAGCTTTAGCTGGGTGTCTTTGACGTTGCCTTTGATTCTGTTTTTGACGTGGCCCTTGTAGCGGCCGGTCCCGTCCCGCAGCCGCGGGACGGGACCGGGCAGCAGTTGCCGCTGGTTTGCCTTGGACGTCGCTCTTGACTTTGCCTTCGTAGCGGCGTCCGCCGCGGCGGACGCCATCGCTGTCGCGAAACAAAACGCTGGCGCTGCGAAAACCGCGGCTGCAATAAATCAAACGCACCGGAAAAAATCTCGAAAGGACCCATGGCCAACGAGCCAGCCCAATCCGCAGTTAAACTCCGCCGCGTCCTAACCCTCTGGGACCTGATCATCATCGGCATCGTGATCATCCAACCCATCGCCCCTATGGGCATCTACGGCGTAATCAGCAACGACGCCCGCGGCCACGTCGTCACCACCATCCTCATCGCCATGGTCGCCATGCTCTTCACCGCCATCAGCTACGGAAAAATGGCCCGCGCGTATCCCTCCGCCGGCTCCGCCTACACCTACGTCGGCCAGGAACTCAATCCCGCCCTGGGTTACGTCACCGGCTGGGCCATCGTAATGGACTACATCCTCAATCCGTTAATCTGCACCATCATCTGCAGCCAACTCACCCAGAATATTCTTCCGTTGCTTCCGTACTGGACCCTCGCCGTCTTCTACGCCGGCGCATTCACGATGCTGAATCTCCGCGGCGTAAAAACCTCCGCCCGAATCAACGACGTAATGGCCGCCGGAATGTCCATTGTCGTAGTAATCTTCTTCGCCTTCGTCATTCATTTCCTTTGGAGCCTCCACGAATACGGCCAAGGCTTCTTCACGCATCCGTTTTACAATCCCGCCACCTTCAGCTTCAAAACCGTCTTCCACGGCACTTCGGTCGCCGTCCTCACCTACATCGGCTTCGACGCCATCTCCACCTTCTCCGAAGAAGTCGAAAATCCTCGCCGCAACATCATGCTCGCCACCGTCCTCGTCTGCCTCATCACCGGCGTGCTCGCCTCACTCGAGGTTTACGCCGCGCAGTTGGTCTGGCGCGACCAGCCGTTTCCGGAGGACAAGATTACCTCCGCCTTCCCGCTGGTCGCCCAGACTGCCGGCGGCTATTTTCTCTTCCAGCTTGTCAATTTCACCATCCTAGTCGCCAACATCGGCTCCGGCCTGGGCTCGCAACTCGGCGCCGCTCGCCTCCTCTACGGCATGGGCCGCAGCAACGGGATCCCCAAAAAGTTTTTCGGCGCACTCGACCCAAAAAATCACATCCCGCGTAACAACGTAATCCTCGTCGGCGCCATCGCCCTCGCCGGCTCATTCATCATCACCTACGACCAGGGCGCAGACCTCCTCAACTTCGGCGCTCTGCTCGCTTTCATGGGCGTCAACGTAGCCGCGCTAGTCCGTTACTACGTGCGCGACGAAAAAAAGCAAATCCTCAACCTCCTTTCGCCCCTCCTTGGTTTTCTCATCTGCGCATTCATCTGGAGCCACCTCAGCGGCCCGGCCCTGAAGCTCGGCGCCATCTGGATGGTGCTGGGCATGACCTACGGCGCAATAAAAACGCGCGGCTTTCAGGCCGATCTGGTCAACTTCGACATTCCCTGCGACGAATCGTAACGCTAGCGAAGAGCCGTCGCTATCGTTCGTCGCGCACAACCGCTCATCCTGTATTCCACCAACCATTCGCTGCGCTCCAATCCCTCCTAATCCTTTCGCCCTTGCCGGACGATTGTTCCGATAGGGGTCGCCGCAAGCTCTGTGGAAAACGCCTCCGATCCTCAAGCTTTTTGAAAGCGGCACCAGTAATCGGCTGTTCCCAATCAGAGCACCTCAAATTTATGGATTCCAGACCTCTCAACGTTCTCCTGGTCGTCGCGGTTGCTCAAGACGAGGCCGATATCCGTCAGAAGCTGGGCGGGGCCCGCAACGCTTTGTTCGCAGTGCATGCAGTCGCAAGTCTCGCCCAGGCGTTCAAGCTGATCGCCGACAAGCCCTTCGACGTTTTCCTGATTGATCTCGCTGTTCCCGATTCCGACGGCATTCATGGCTTGCAGCGTCTGATTGCCGCCGCACACTACGCGCCGGTTATCATCATCACCAGCATTTATGACGAATCCCAAGCGCTCGACGTAGTACGAGCCGGGGCGGACGACTACGTCGTTAAAAGCCGCATGAATGCAGCAGCCTTCGAGCGCGTCCTCTCCTACGCCATCGAACGCCATGGCGTGCGCCGGCAAACGGACTTGCAGCTGGCGGTGTCGCGCGTACTGGCGGAATCTCAAAATCTTCCCGATGCCTGCGATGGAATCCTTCGCGTGCTCTGTGAGTCCTTGAAGTTTGACCTCCGAGAAATCTGGCGAATCGACAATTCGGCAAACCTGATGTTCCATGCTCGGTCCTGGTGCGTGCCGTCTCGCAGGCACCTGCAATTTCAAGCCTTGAGCCATATCTCTCAATTTCGCTGCGGGGAAGGCCTCCCGGGACGCGTCTGGCAGACTCGCTTGCCCCAGTGGATCGACGATGTGACCGAATGCGATTACTTTACGCGTATCCCCGCCGCCACTGCTGCCGGAATTCGTGGCGCATTCGCCGTTCCCCTCGGTTTGTTCCAGGGAATCTTCGGCGTCATGACGTTCTTCAGCCACGAACGAAAACGCATTGACGAACAGCTGAATAACTTTCTCGTGAGCATCGGAAACCAGATGGGCCAGTTCATGGCTCGCAAGGTCGCCGAAGAGGAGCGCGAACAAATCGGAAGAGAACTCGTCTTGATTCTGGACTCGACTTCCGAAGGCATCCACGGGGTGAATCCTGCCGGTTCCATCACCTTCATTAACCAGTCCGCCGCTCGCACTTTTGGCTTCAGCCGCGAAGAAGTCGTCGGCAAGAACTCCCACGCCTTATTTCACCACACCCGCCCGGATGGCACTCCGTATCCCGAATCCGAGTGCCCACGCAGCAATCTCTTGCACACGGGGAAAAGTCATTCCACCGACCTCGATTATTTCTGCAAGATGAACGGATCGCACGTGGCAGTGAGCTATTCCGCCACGCCGATGTTCGAAGGCACACAGGTGAGTGGTGCGGTAGTCAGCTTTACGGACATTTCTGAGAAGCGCCAGATGGAAATCGAACTCCGTCACGCGCAGAAACTGGAAGCGGTGGGCGGCTTGGCCGCGGGAATCGCCCACGAAATTAATACGCCCATCCAATTCATCGGCGATAACACTCGCTTTCTGCAGGATTCCTTCCGCGACGGCCTCGAGATGATCACCAAGTACCATGAAATCCGCCAACAAGTTCAAAACGGCCCGGTGCATCCGGATCTTCTTCGTGACCTGGACGCGATTTGCCGGAAAATCGAATGGGATTTCCTCGTCACCGAAATTCCCAAGGCCCTGGATCAGATGCTCGACGGCGTTAAGCGTGTTGCCACCATTGTCCTCGCCATGAAGGAATTCTCGCATGTGGACCGCAGCGCGGAAAAGACGCCCGCGGACTTGAACAAAGCCATCGAAAGCACCTTGATCGTTTCGCGCAGTGAGACGAAATACGTCGCCGACGTCGAAACCGATCTCGGCGCCTTACCTCCGGTTTCCTGTTATCTCGGTGATCTGAATCAGGTTTTCTTGAACTTGTTTGTGAATGCCGCTCACGCTATCGGAGACGTCATGAAAGTTACCGGTAAGAAAGGCCTCATTACCGTCAAGACCCACCAGGATGGCGACGGCGTTGTCGTGACCGTCCGGGACACCGCTACGGGAATCCCCGAGGGAGTTCGCGGGAAAATATTCGAGCCATTTTTCACGACCAAAGAAGTCGGCAAAGGTTCCGGTCAGGGTTTGGCTCTCGCGCACGCGATCGTCGTCGAAAAGCACGGCGGCACGCTTACTTTCGAAACGGCAATGGGGCAGGGAACCACGTTCTGTGTCCGCCTTCCAACCAACGGCGCACCCGCGACAAAAGAGGTGGTCGCATTATGACTCGAATCATTTTTGTTGATGATGAAGTCAGGATTCTCGAAGGATTGCAGCGCATGCTTCGTCCGCAGCGCCACACCTGGGAAATGGCGTTCGCTCCCAGCGGTCAAGCTGCCTTGCAAAGGATGGAGGCCACCCCGTTCGACGTCATCGTGTCGGACATGCGCATGCCCGGCATGGATGGCGCCGCGCTGCTGAAGTCCGTTTGCGAAAAATATCCCAGCGTTTTGCGCATCATTCTTTCCGGCTACACCGAGCTGGAGGCGGCCCTCAATGCCGTGCCCGTCGCGCACCAGTTTCTGGTCAAGCCCTGCGATCAGGACACTTTGCAATCCGCCATCGAGCGCGCCACCAGCCTCAACAGCATCCTCAATAACAAGCGCCTGGAAAGTATCATCGGCTCGATGCAGCAATTGCCCTCGTTGCCCAAGTCCTGCATGGAAATGCGCGAGGCTCTCGCGGATCCCACTAGTGATTCTCATCGTATCGCGCGCCTGGTCGAACGCGATCCCGCGATGTCCGCCAAGGTTCTACAGCTCGTGAACTCCGCCTTCTTTGGCGTCGCGCGCAACGTCAGCGACATCAATACCGCGATCACCTATTTGGGAAAAAGCATTCTGGAAAACCTGGTTCTCTCCGTCGAAATCTTTCGCGTCTTCCGTCCCACCAAACCCATACCAGGCTTTTCGCTCGAAGAGCTGCACGTCCACGCGCAGTTGACCGCCAAGATGGCCGGCCACGTGGCGGGCGACAAGACTATTCGCGGGCTCGCAATGGTCGCCGGCCTGCTTCATGACGTTGGCAAACTGGTTTTGGCCGAAGCCACTCCGGAACATTTCGCGCGCGCGCCGGCGCAAAAAAAGAAAATCGCCCGCTATTTCAAATCGAAGAAGAATTGACCGGTGTATCTCATGCCGAGGTCGGCGCCTATCTTCTCAGCATGTGGGGCATTCCCTATTTGATCGTCGAGGCTGTTGCGCATCACCACCATCTCGAGCGCGTGGCCTGCGAAAAAATCGATCTGGTCGCCAGCGTGTATTTCGCAAATTGGCTGGCGCACGATCATGCGGCGGCGCAACTCGGCGCCGCCAGCCTTCCCAACGCGCCGCTTAATCAGGAATTACTGGCCAGGCTCGGCGTACAAAGCTTGTTGCCGGAATGGCGCGCGGCCACTGAATCTGCCGCGCTGGAACTCCCTGGGGTGTCCCATGCAAAAAAATGAACGTCCTAGAATCTTGTGCATAGACGACGAACCGAATGTACTCGACGGCCTTGCTCGCACCTTGCGTAGTCACTACGTTGTCGAAACCACCGCGGACGGAAAAGCCGCCCTCGCGATATTAAGGACCGCCGAACCATTTGCCGTCGTGATGTCCGATCAGCGTATGCCTCAAATGACCGGCGTTCAGCTTCTCGCTCACGCCCGCACGGTCGCACCCGCCACCGTGCGCGTCTTGCTTACCGGTCAGGCGGACATGGAATCAGCGATCGCCGCTGTCAATGAAGGTAATATTTTTCGCTTTCTTACCAAGCCATGCCCTACGGACGTTTTGCTCAACGCTCTCGATGCCTGCTGCGAACAACACCGTCTCATTACCTCGGAAAAGGTTTTGCTCGAACAAACCCTCCAAGGCAGCATCAAGGCGCTCGTGGACATTCTCGCGCCCGTCAACCCTCTGGCTTTCGGCCGCGCCATGCGTGTCCGCCAAAGTGTCGAACAGCTCATGACCCATTTTCATATCCGCGAACGCTGGCCCGTCGAGGTCGCCGCCATGCTGTCTCAAATTGGGTGCGTTGCCCTCCCTGCTGCGACGCTCGACAAGCTGTACAAAGGCGAAACCCTCGAAAAGCCCGAGCAGGAAATGGTCGCTCGTATGCCTGCCGTCGTCGAGCAATGTCTCTCTAACATTCCGCGCATCGATTCCGTGCGCGATATCCTGCGCCGTGCCAGTTCTCCATTCGCGCAGGCCAAGCAGCGCTCGGATGCCGCGATCGAAGCAGAGCTTCCTTGGGGCGCTCGGGCGCTCAAAGTGGCTCTCGATTTTGATCTGCTCGAAAGCGGGGGTAGCACCTCGAATCATCCGATGGCCATCATGCGCGGCCGCAAGGGATGGTATGACCCGGAGATCCTGCAAGCCTTCGCGGCCCTGCGGGGAAATCCTCAGGACACGAGCCTGCTGCTGGAGCTCGCGATACGGGACGTCAGCGTTGGCATGGTATCGGCGAGGACCTCAAGTCCGGCAAAGGCCTGCTCCTGATTGCGCGCGGCCAGGAAGTCACTCCCGCTCTGCTCGAACGCATGCGCAATTTTTCGAGCGAACTTGCGATTCGCGAACCTGTTCGCATGCTGCTTCACAATCCTGCGGCGAGATCCAAGGAACCGGTCTTGGTGGGACCAACCACTTGAGGCGTGGTTATTTCCGGGAAATCACTCCGCGTCCTGCGTCACGATGTGCACGTCCACCGCCGGCGCATCATTCAAAAATCGGTTAATCGAATTCATATACAAAAGCTTGCGCCATCCCTCCGTCGCCGACCTGCCGAAGATCACATGCGTAATGTGCTTTTCCCGCACAAATTGCGCCATGGCATCCGCTACGTGATGCCCCTTTAATCGCACCGGCTTCGCTCCCAAATTCTCCGCGAACTGCAAATTGGCCGCGAGCGATTTCGATTCCTCCTGCGCGTTCTCGCTGTCCAGGTCCACGTGCACCGCGTAAAGTTCCGCGTCCATCCGCCGCGCCATGCGCGCCGCCCTCGCCACCAGATATTGCGCCTTCGGATTCTCGCTGATGCACACCGCCAACCGCTCGCGCACCGCCCACGCTTCCTGTATATCCTTCTCCACCATGTACGATTCCAGGCTGCGGTCCACCTGTTCCGCCACCTGGCGCAACGCCAGTTCCCGCAATGCGATCAAATTGCCGCGGCGGAAAAAATTCTTCAGCGCCTGCTCCACTTTCTCCTTTCCATACACGTCTCCGCGCCTCATCCGGTTCTGCAGCGCTTCCGGTGTCAGGTCCACCATCACCGTCTCATCGGAAACTTGCAGCACCCAGTCCGGCACCGTCTCGCGCACCGCCACTCCGGTAATCGCGCGCACGGTCGGCGCGATGCTTTCGATGTGCTGAATGTTTACGGTCGAGATCACATCAATGTTTGCATCTAATAATTCCAGCACGTCCTCGTAGCGCTTGCGATGTCTGGAGCCCGGAATGTTGGTGTGCGCCAGTTCATCCACCAGCACCACTTTCGGTTTCCGCGCCAGGATCGCGTCCATGTCCATCTCCGCGAAGAGCGTGCCCTTGTAATCAATCATGCGCCGCGGAACGGTTTCCAGCTGCGCCGAAAGTTCCGCGATGCCCTTTCTCCCGTGCGTTTCCACCACCCCGATCACCACGTCTTCGCCGCGGCTGTGCCGCCGTATGGCCTCGCTCAGCATGCTGAACGTCTTGCCCACGCCCGGCGCGTATCCCAGAAAAAGCTTCAGCGCGCCTTTTGTTTTTTCGGCGGGCTTCGCCGCGGCCAGCCACTGCTCGGGAGTTTTTGGCATGCGTGTATTCTCTTCTACGGACGTTGTGAAAGCTACGTTAGAATGGCAGTGTGCGCGTGCACTGGTTCACTCGATTCCTGCGATTTCTGGCCGCTTTCGTTCTGGTGCTGGGAATTTCCCTTGTGTACCGGCACATTCTTCTCGTCAATCCCACCACCGTTGCGCTCACTTTTCTGCTCGCCATTCTAGCCGTTTCCACCGTGTGGGGCATCGCCGTTTCCGTGTTCATGTCCGTAGTGGCAATGCTCGCCTTCAACTATTATTTCTTGCCGCCCGTCGGCAGGTTCACCGTCGCTGACCCCCAGAATTGGGTCGCGCTTTTCGCTTTTCTGGTGGTCTCGATGCTGGCCAGCCACCTTTCCACCCGCGCCCGCCAGAAAGCCGAAGACGCCTCGCAACGCCGCCGCGAAATCGAAAAACTCTACGCCTTTAGCCAGGGGCTCCTCGAATCCGGCAACGTGATTCAATTGCTCAACCGCATTCCATCGCAGATCGTGGACATTTTCGAAGTTGGCGCCGCCGCCCTGCTTCTCGCCGAAAAACAGAAAATCTACCGCTCTGGCCCAGTGGTCGCCAAACTCGATCTCGAAAGCCTGAATACCGTCGTGCTTCGCGAAGAGCCGGTTGTGGATGTCCCCAATAGTCTCTGCTTCGTCCCCGTGCGACTCGGCGGCCGTTCCATCGGCAGTCTGGGTATTTCCGGCTCGATGCTTTCGCGCCAGACTCTCGAAGCCATTGGTACCCTCGTGGCCGTCGCCATCGAGCGCGCCCGAGCCATCGAGCAGCTCGGCTTAACCGAAGCCGCCCGCGAGGGCGAACGCCTGCGCACCGCCCTGCTCGATTCCGTCACTCACGCGCTGCGCACTCCGCTCACGTCCATCAAAGCGTCCGTGACGAACTTACTTTCCAACTCCAGCGTCACCGACCGCCAGCGCCAGGAACTCCTCACCATCATCAACGAGGAAACCGATCGTCTGAACCGCCTCGTCGGCGAGGCCGGTGAGATGGCGCGCCTGGATGCCGGTGAAGTTGAGCTCGAACTCGAACCGCGTCCCATCGAAGACGTTATCGCCGCCGCCACCAGCAAATGTCAGTTCGCTCTCGGTGATCGCGTCGTGAACGTGAACGTGCAACCCGGCCTGCCACGTGTCCGCGTGGATATTTCACGCGCCCGCGAAGCTCTGGTCCATCTGCTCGAAAACGCCAATCAATATTCGCCTACGACCCAGCCCATCACCATCACCGCGGAACTCGCCGGCGATTTCGTCGTCACAAGCGTTGCGGACCGCGGCGCCGGCATTGACGACCTCGAGCAAAGCCTCATCTTCGAAAAATTCTACCGCGGCAAGGCTCAACGCTACCTGGTGCAAGGCACCGGCATGGGCCTGCCCATCGCCAAGGCCATCATCGAAGCGCACGGCGGCACCATGAGCCTGACAAGCCAACGCGGCCAAGGCTCCGTTTTTTCGTTCACGCTGCCCACTGAACGCGGACGAGCAAGAGACTGATGAACACCGCAACGATCCTCGTAGTAGACGACGAACCGCAGATCCGCCGCGTCATGCTTACCACCCTCGCGTCGTACGGCTACTCGGTCGTCGAAGTGCGCAGCGGCGAAGAAGCGCTCGAAAAAGTCCGCGGCATGAGGCCCGATCTCATCCTGCTCGACGTGAATTTGCCGGGAATTTCCGGTCTCGAAACCTGCCGCGAAATCCGCGCCACCTGCGATGCGCCCATCATCATGCTCACCGTGCGCAATACCGAACGCGACAAAGTGCAGGCTCTCGATGCCGGAGCCGACGACTACGTCGTCAAACCCTTCGGCGTCGAAGAGCTCATGGCGCGCATCCGTGCCGCGCTCCGCCGCGCCGCGCCAGGAGACGCCACTCCGCCGTTCGTCTCCGACGATCTGAAGATTGATTTCGAAAAGCGCACCGTGATGGTGCAACAGAAGCCCGTCCGCCTCACGCCGAAAGAGTTCGAACTCTTGCGCCAGCTCGTCTCTAATTCCGGCAAGGCGCAGGCTCACCGCCGCCTCCTGCAAGCCGTCTGGGGACCCGATTACGGGGAGGAAACCGAATACCTGCGCGTTTTCATCAATCAATTGCGGCGAAAAATCGAGCCCGACCCCCGCCATCCGCGCTACATCCACACCGAACCCTGGATCGGCTATCGCTTCGATCCACCCAAACCAAAATCCCGCGCGTCACGCTCCGAAAAATAAAAAAATCCGACTCGCGCCGCACCCCCAACGCGATTCACGGATTGGGCCAGACGCCGAATGGTCGGCTCCCATCAATATGGAGTGCGGCGGCTCGCCGCCGCTTTCGCCGAGACGCAAAGAGTCGCCGCGATCGACCTAGGTGAGGCTT